>FUFK010068915.1_pt1 | contig 14089 bp, 37 predicted proteins | sample 1021851 | NCBI WGS metagenome assembly FUFK01 (sample SAMEA51879418, study PRJEB19060) | metagenome | reverse complement strand
TTTCAAAGATGGTATTTTAAATATAAAATTATTTGAAGAAATACCTGAAGAGAAAAAAGCTAAAACAATAAAAATAAAATAACCTCCAAGACCTAGGGGGTGTAATGCTCCCTAGGTTTAACATATGACACCAAGAACTAAAACAGATACAATCGTTATACATTGCTCGGCAACACCTAAAGATATGGATATAGGTGTAGAAAAAATAAAACATTGGCATGTTGTTGATAATGGTTGGGATGATATTGGTTATCATTATGTTATTAAAAGAGATGGTAAGTTAGAAGCTGGTAGAGAAGAACATAGAACTGGTTCTCATGCTAGACAAGTTAATGGAACATCAATAGGAATTTGTATGGTAGGTGGTTCAGATAGTAATGGTGGATGGGAAAACAATTTTCTTCCAGAACAATTTGATACATTAAAACAAATATTAGAAACACTAAAAGATAAATATAATATAGAAAGAATTATAGGACACTATGAAGTAGATGATGTCAAGAAGTGTCCATCATTCAATGTAAAGGAGTGGTTAGAAAAAAATGGCATGGTTTAGTTTAGCAAAAGTTGCATTACAAGCTGGNACTCACATCTTTAAAAAAAGACAAGAGACTAAGATGATGATGGCTGATGCACAACATCACCACGCAGCTAAGATGGCTAGAGGTGAAACAGAATATCAGGGTAAATTATTAGAAGCAAGACAGTCNGACTGGAAAGACGAATTTATTTTATTAGTTCTNTCAGCTCCTGTGGCTGTGTTAGCTTGGGCAGTCGTATCAGAAGACCCTGCTGCTATGGACAAGGTAAAATTATTTTTTGAATACTTTTCACAGCTTCCCCAATGGTTCACTAATTTGTGGATTCTTGTCGTGGCGAGTGTGTATGGTATAAAAGGAACTCAAATCTGGAGAAATGGTAAGAAGTAATATATGAGGTGTCATTATGAATTATTATTTTACAGGGATATTAATAATACTATTTGTATTGATGGCACTATTTTTAGAACCAGGTTATGTTAGATAAATTTTTTTATAAATGTTTTGAGAAGTTAGATGTATTATCTTCTTTAATAGATAAATTATTTGCACCTAGATGTAAATGTAAAAGGAAAAAGAAATGAAAATTTCAGACAATACTGCGATTAGTATGCCTATGAGAAATCTCATAAGTATAGTTATTGCTGTTGCTATTGGAGTGTGGGCATACTTTGGAGTTATAGAAACACTTAATAAACATTCTACAACTTTAGAACTAATGTCTAAAGATTTAGAAGCAAACTCAGAATTTAGAATAAAATATCCAAGAGGTGAGTTAGGTCAATCAAGTGGAGAAGCAGAATTATTTATGCTTGTGGAACACATGGCAGGATTGATTGAGTCTATGGATGAAGAACTAAAGGGTATGAGAAATAATAAAATTAATATAGATTTTTTAAAAGAACAAGTTTCAAAACTACAAGAAGATGTAGAAAAATTAATTAGAAATGGGAGTGAACACTAATGATAGAGATGGTATTTGCTCTTTTACTTTTACAAGACCATAAGATTATTGAACATAGATATCATGATTCATTATCAAGTTGTTTAAAAGCTAAAAGATATGCAATGAAAGATAAGAGTAGTAAAGATAGAGTAGTATATAAATGTATTCAATCTAAGGCAAATGTAGAGGTCTATATGGGAGAAAAGAAAATTACTTCTTTAATATTAGACCAATGAAATATATTTTAACTATGATAATGTGTTCTGTAATTGAAGGTCAATCATCTTGTCTACCACCTTTTTCATTTGAAACAAGATACAATGATGCTTATGATTGTATGATAGCAGGTTATAAAAAATCTTCAGAAAAAATTATAGAGTTAGGTAGAGAAGATGTAAATGAATATAACATTTATATTAAATTTGGATGCACTCCTGTACCAGCTAAAGCAACTGCAATCTAACTATAAAATACATCTCTAGCAATTTTTTCTAATTCCTCTGACAAATCGGTAAAGTTTGTTTTACATTCTCGTAACATTGCTGTAATAACACCAGCATTATTTTTATGAAAATGTAAATCAACTTTATCCATTGGATAGTTTTTTATTTCTGTAATAAATTGTCCTTGATTATTAATAATAAGTTTGAACCCCATGAGTTCAGCTTCTTTTCTTTTAACTCTTTTCTTAGATTTTAGTTTTCGATTCTGCTTCATTCTTTTTCTTTAATAAATCTAGAAGGAAGTCATCATCAGATTTTGCTCCCCTTTTTTTTGTCATTGGTTTGTCACCCTCTTTATAAACTTCTACTGTTTGTANTCTNGCAGGATTAGTCATAAATACTGGNANNTTNNTATTNTCATNACTNTTNACCATAAAGAANCCATCTTCAGCTATACCAAATGTTTGTACATTTTTAATATCTATATCATCAGAACCAACTAAACATAAACGCATATGATATACTGGACCAATCGGTTGTTTTGGTTTACCATCTAAACCTAATACATTATTCATTATATATCCTGATTGTGATTATTTTTTACTATTTGTTGTTTTTCATTTTCAAAACTAATATCAGTACCATGGTCTTTTATATTTTCATAAGTTCTTTTTTCATAACTTTTACTTGTAAATGATTCACCAATAGGTTCACTTTTTCTAACAGGTTCAGGTTTATAACCAACATCACCATGTTGTCCATCATCATCAGCTAAACTATCTATACTTTCAGTATACATCTCATTTAACTTTTCATTATTTTTTGTTATCTTTAATTTAAGATGGTCTTTCAATGCATCAATTTTAACATGAAGTATTTTATCTAAGTGTCTGTTAATACCATACATAGGCAAATCATTTAATGCTGATATGATTCTGCGAAAACCTCTTGCTCTCTTTTCTAATTGTGTTATTTGTGTTTCTTTATTCATGAATAATCCCTCTCTAATATCATTTCTAAATAGTGAATAGCTTTTTCAATATCTTTTTCTTTTCCTTTTGATTTATGTCTACAAATATATTTAATGGCATTACCTTCTGCAAACAATAAATTATTTTCATTAATAAATTCAGCAGGTTGAATCTTCATCTTTGAATAATGATTACCACCTACTTGTTTTTCCAATGAATCATAGGTACTAGATTTAAACATACCTTTATGTGTCATTATAGTGGTCCTTTCTCATACATTTCTTTTCTTCTTAAATCTTTTTCACTTGGTTGCAACATAGCATTTAAATCATCTATTGTCAACTCTGGGTTGCGTTTTAACTTCTTAACTACCCATTTATAAGACCAAGGTTGTAATCTTAATGTCTCTCCACTAAAGTAATGAGTCTGATTAGGTAGTAATGTTAATATGTTTTTTATATTAACTTTCTTTTGTTCTTCTTCATTTAACAAAGTCTTTAACCATTCAACAAGAATAGTTTTAGCTTTGTTTCTTATCTTACTCATCTCTTTTGTATTCATTTCTTTCTCTCCAATAATCTAAAAACTTTTCATCTTCAAAGTATTTTGCAATCATTTCAGGTGGTACTTGTTCTGATACAATACAATCATAAATAGCTTCATAATCTTTTTCTTTTACTTTCATTTTCTTAACTTTATTAATTTAAAATTATTTTCTCTATCAAAATATCTATATGACATTCTAACTGGTTGAAACTTATAAACATAATCAAACACAANNGTTTCATCTAATTCTTTACAACTATAAACATCAAGCTGTACTAANGCAGGATTNTTTTCATCCCATGAGTGTAAAGTNATATGGGATGTTTCTATTATAGTNACACAAGTTAATCCTCTATTACCTTTTACATCACAATACTTTGCATANGGACCAGCAAGTATTTTCATATCAATATCTTTTATTAAANTTTTAGTCCACTTCCTCATCATCTTTAAATCTTTNGGAGGGTCTAATACTTCTGCTCTAACTAGCAAGTGTTTGTGTTTTAATTCCATCTGTAAATTCTTTTGTTANATCTTCNACATTAGGTTCTTTAACTACATCNGCNANNAANACATTNTTATTNGNATATTTAAATACTCTTAANCCTTTACCTTTNTTTNCATCTGNATAACATTCAAACTTATGTATACAAAATTGACAACCNACTGGTANAANTTTNTTNCCATTCTTCTCTGTCTTTAATNNATAACATCTTTCAGGTGGTGTATCACTAGCAAGTTTAGTATTTAAATCTTTTATTAAACTTNTTGTATCAGGTTTAGCTAGTTCTTCTGGTTTGTAAAAACATATATCACCACTTGATTTATCAGCAACAAGAAAACCTCCACCTTTAGTNCCTTCAGCTTCTTCATATCCTGATAACTGGGCATGATAACCAAATGGGTCATCATTAACTATTTCACCATTCTTAAATTTTTTAAAACTAAAAGGTGAAGCAGATTTAACATCACATATTTCACCATCTACTTTAGCATCCATATGTCCTTTAACATCATCTACTTTAACTTTCTTTTGTCTATCTTCTACTTTATGTCCAGATAATTCTGTTAAATATAAAAGTAAATGTTCAATGATATGACCATATAAAAATTTTAAATTATTACTAGCATCATATTCTTTTGTTTCTTTAGGAGAATATTTATCATACCATAATTGTCTTGCAGGTTTACCTAAGATACTCATTCTTAATACACCATTATATTTTTCTTTTACTGGTGGTGTGTTCCATGCAATCATAGCTTCCTTAACATTGTTAAGAAAGTNATTCATATTTTCTTCTGTTATGGGTGCAGGTTTACCATTTGATATATCAGCTATAAGTTTTTTAATATCATCAGCTACTGTATCAATGCGTTTCTGACCAGTTGTTTCCAATTTTATATTCTCCATCTAATTCACATCTAAGNTTTAATTTCTTACCAGCATCTATAATTGATTGTACTGCCAATCTACCAAACTCATCTGCCCTTTCTTGTTCAACTTCATATTGAAACTCATCATGTACATTTACTACAGGATAAGCTTTGATTCGTTTATTTATAACATATTCATCTAGCTTTGTCAACGCAACCTTCATGACTGTTGCTCCTGCTCCTTGAAGCAAACTATTTAGGGCTGCGTGGGGGTGTCTGATGATGATTTTTCTTCCATCAAGTCCTTTGAGCCATCTTCTGTTAGACTTAGATACTCCATCCACTTTTTCTCGTAAGNTTCTAAGACTTGGTGTTGCTCTAAGAAACTTTTCTTTAACTCTTTCGCCATCTCTTTCCGAACCTCCAATGATNCTTCCGATTTTTTTNNNCCCTGCTCCATAGATGAAAGCATAGATAAAAGTCTTCGCTGCATCTCTTGTTTCCAAACCAGCAGCANTTTGATTTGCTGTGTGTATATCTCCATTAATAACTTCATTTNTATATTCCTTATCNTTCATNTAGTGTGCTAACATNCTNANNTCTAANCCAGATGCATCNACNCCNACTAATTTATATCCTTTNTCTACTANCCATAATNNTCTACATTCTTTTCCATAAGGTGAGTACACAGCAGGNATTTGTGCCATNTTGGGTGCTTGATGNNNCATNCTNCCAGTAATNGTACCATTGGTAATTACTTTGCCATGTACTCTCCCATCTTCCTTAATTGCTTCTACCCAGGAGGAAACTTGGGCAATCCTTTTTTGAAGCATTAAGTATTCGTTAATTAATTTAGCTTCAGGTATATTAGTTATTTCAGATAAAACTTTTTCATCTACTATAACATGACCTTTGTCTGTTTTCTTTTTAGGTTTCCAACCAAGCTTCATTAGTCTTTCACCTATCTGTTGTCTTGAACCTAAATTAAATTCTTTATATTTAACTTTAGTAAAGGGTACTCCTTTTACATAACCTCTAGCTTTATTATTTGATTTAGGAATAAATGTTTCCTCTATCTTTAATGGAGGAAATGTAGCCCTAACTTTATTTTGTAATTCATTCATGTCTTCTTGAAACTTAGCTTGAAGTGCATAAGCATTTACTATATCAATCTTAAATCCTCTTTCATGTTGTCTTTGTATTATCTTTGCAACTTCATGTTCAAGTTCAATTGAATAACCAAAATCTTTTATTCTTGTAATTAAAAATTTATATAACCTTTGTGTTAAATCAACATCATTCCTACAATACTTTAACATATCTTCACTAAAGAAATCAAACTGTTCAAACTCTATCTTGTTATGTCCTAACTTAGTTCCCCAGTTTTTTANTGANTGNCCACCATCTATNANNGGATTTAATAATCTNGANANTANAAGTGTATCNGTNANNTTACANTNNTTAAATAAATCATAACCAAAAAATTTATTTAANACTGGTATATCAAANCCAATTATATTATGTCCAATAACTTCTTCAGTTTGTTTTATAAACTCTTCAAACCTATGCAGATTGTTTTCTTTAAACTGATAAAATGTATCACCATGTTTACAAACAATACACCAAACTTTATCTGCAGTTAATGTTGTTTCTATATCAAATACAACTTTATTAAAAGTCACTAGACTGTACCTCAATCAATCTTCCAGTATCATTGTTATACTTTAGATTACTACATGGTCCAGTTAATCCAGAAAATCTATTCTTTAATACTCTAACTCTAGTAGTACTTCTGACTTCTGGGTCATCATTCTGTGCATCTCTTTCAAGTCCAATAACAATATCACTTAACTGTCCTATACTTGCTGAACCTCTTAATTGTGATAGTGATGTTGCTGCACCCTCTTCATGTCCTTTGCCATCTGGTCTTCTCAAATGAGATACAACCATCATAGCAACACCAGTCTCTTGTACTAAAGTTCTAAGTCTAGTCATGATTTCATCTAATGCTCTTCTCTCATCACCATGACTTTGGTCTGATACAATAATACTAACATGGTCTATGACAATGTATTTACAGTCTAAACCTTTTGCTAAAAATCTAACCCTTGATACTATATTNTCAATAGAGTTAGAACCAAAATGGTCAAACATAAATACTCTACCAGTACCTACTGTCTTATCAAAATAAGTTTTCATNTCTTCNTTACTTAAATGTACATCAGGTAAATGTAATCTTTGATTTGCTTCTATACTCATTAAACCTTTTGAAGTTATTACTGGTGTTTCTTCTAACATTAACAATCCAATATTATCTTGTGTTGATTTAATTATATGATGTATTATTTCTCTCATGACTTGAGTTTTACCTAAGCCACTACCTGCAGTAAATGTAACTAACTCAGATGGTCTAATACCATAAGTTATTTTATTTAATTCTTCAAATGGATATTGAACAAATGATTTNATNGTNGGTTTTGTTATNTCATCAAANAAACTATTAGCATTTATAATNCCATCTGGTGCAAATACTTTTGCNTCCCANAAAGNTTTTACATANGNTTGTATTTTATTTTTACTTAAACAATCNGAAGCATCTTTNNANTCNTTNGGTAAATGCATTATNTTACATTTNCCTGGNCTAAATAATTCNGCTACTTTNNATGCTCCNTCTTTTCCTTGTTCATCATTATCAAAGTTTANAATNACATTNTCAAATTGTTCTAACCAATCTAAACTATTCTTAACATCTTTAACTGCTGAAGTAATTCCATTCTTAATACTAACAACTGGTGTCTCATACTTATCTGTCTTAAACATTTGATAAGCTGATAAAGCATCCAGTTCTCCTTCAGTTATTATTACAATATTTATTTTTACTAAATAAATGTTCACCAAACAANCCNGANTNTTTNGTATTACCTTGNATACTAAATTCTTTTAGTTTAGTAAACCTAGTTTTAGTTCCTATCTTTGCTCCCTGTTTATCATGATAAGGATAATAATGATTAGTTATATTACCCATGCTATCAATCTTAACAGTCACTCCATACTTNNTACAAGTATCTGATTTGATNTTTCTATCTACTATTTCTGCAAAGTCTGATTGACCTACAAAATCTTTCTTCTCATGTTCTCTGTTAATTGTTGTAGGTTCTTGTTCTAAATTGTAATCTCTTATGTATTCATTACATGAGAAACAGTAAGCTGAGTTATCAGCATTAACAGAAACTGCATCACTACTACTACATAATGGACAAGGTAAGTGATACTTTACAAANCCATTTTTATTTTGTTCATTCATTTGCACCCTCATAAAATTCCTATAATATCATTAAGTTTCCTAAGTCAAAATTTACTTTATCATTATACCATGCTATCAATAAAGATAGTAGGAACATAAGTAAAAAGTAAAATATTAAAAATTTAAATTCGTTCATAATAAAAAAGGACTGCCGACCAACTACAAGCCGACAGTCCTAGGAGTAGAAATATGACAGCCATAACTTCTTATGACTGACTGACTATACTAAAATTCCTTGATGTTGTCAACATTTCCACCAGAAGTATTTCCAGCTTCAACATCAAAGTCTTCTTTTGGTGTGTACTCAATTAAGTCTAGCACTTGAACAGCTTGTAAGTCTAACCCTACACCCTTCTTGCCTTTGAAGTTCCATTCGTAAGGTTTGTACATTACTTTAACTCTACTGCCATTACCGACTATTTTATCCAATGGTCTTTTCTCAGCATCCACTAATTGTGGTTGAGTATTCTTATCCCCATTAGCTTTTTGTACTTTTCTTTTAAACCTAATTATATTAGGTATTGTTTTTTCATCAACAGTTGTTTCTGCTACTGAAATCCCTTGACCTTTAAAGTCCTCTGCAGATTTTGAATCAACTGCTAAATCAATTCTCCACATAGGTTCAAACTTTTCGTTTGGTCGTGTCAGAGAAGCCCAGTATGCTGTGCCTTCAATTATCGCCATATGTTTTTCCTTTTGTGTAAATTTAAATTTATCATTTTTCATAAACATTGTATAACATAACATTACTCATCCTTGTCAACACTTTCAGAGTCTTTTTTTTCATCAGTATTCTCAAGTATTTCTGTTATCTTTTCGTCTATTACTCTTTTGATAGTTTGTTTTTTATTGAGTTTCTTCTCAAGTTCTGCAATCTTTTTACCTGCAGATTGCACATCTTGATTAGCTTGTTCTAGCTGAATCAAAATTTTTCTAATTCTAGAATCTTTTTCTTCTATTGTATCAGTTAGTTCTTTTTTTTCATTTGTTAAATCTGCTATAGTATTTTTAAACTCTCTGATTAAATCTTTTTCACTCATTTAAATTTTCGCACCCCATCTTTTATTCTCATTTTATTTATTCTTTTTATCCCATCACCTGATTTAGTTAGTCTTATCCAATTAACTTCAGTATCTTCTGGTAAAATTTTTAAAAAATTATATGCTGTCCATTTATATATATCATTTATTTTACCTTTGTGTGTATTGATTGTATCAATATGCCAAACATTATTACCACTATCCCAATCAAATCTTTCTACTACACCTGTTTTTTTAAATCTTTCTTCAGCTTCTTTACTAAGAAAAGCCCAGTTAGTAAATGCATATGCAACACCAGTAGTTTCATATTTAAATAAATGATACTGGTCTAATGCTATACTTGGTATTATATAATCAGCTAACTCTTTTGTTGTCATATGTTTCCATATGTATTGGTCCTTATATAATTTAATAGCTTCTATTAAGTCTTCTCTTTTATTCATAACTATTTAAAAGTACCTACTATCATATGAAATAATATATAACCCATATAAAATAATAAACAATAACCAATTATCTTTTCATATATACTAAACATTAAAAGTCTAATCCTTTTGTTACAACTTGTTTAACTAAATTAACTATTAATCTATGTTCTTTTATTGGTTGTGATTTCTTTGCACATCCAGTTAATAATATTACTGTTATAGTTATTAACATTAAAAATAAAATTATGTTTTTAAATATCATCATAACTTATAACATCCTTCACTAAACAATTCTTTAATAGGAATTACAACACATTTACTTGCTTTATAATCTCCTATATTTTTTGTATGTGTTTTTTTATATTTATTAACTATCTTTTTTAATCTTGATACTCTAAATACTAATATACAATGTTCATTGTTGTCTAATTCTAATACATGAAACCACCATTTAGATTCTGTTTTAAATATTCCACTTGGTTTATCTCTGTATTCATATTCAATAGCAATGTTGCCAGTCTTTCTCCACCAACTTCTTTCTGTTTTTATTTCTATCTTACCACCTTTAAGTAAGTTCTCTATTCTCTTTTCTCTTATCTGTCCATACTCTAAATCTAAATCAAACTTTGTATTCTTAGGCATAATAATTTTTTGTTGTTGGGTCTTCATGAAAACTACAAATGTAATGCGTAAGAAATTTATTTAAATTTTTACCTCTAAATAATTTCTTTGCATTTGCATCTTTAAGTTGTTTGTATTTTCTGATTATAAATGATGGGTCTAAGTTTGCATAATCGCAAATTAAACAGAAGTGATGGTCTTTAAGAGTAAACCAATCTTGAGCATCTTTAATTATATTATCTCTTGCATTACCCCATGCATGAATATCAACATCAAGTGCATCCATGATTGCTCTAACAATAACACATCTATATAATAATACACATGGTGTTATCGCTGAACCTTCACCTTGACCTGCGTTGATTCCTGAAGAAGTATCTCTATTCAATATCATGTTTCATTTTATCAAACAGTTTGTCTATGATTTTCTTTTTCTTATTCGGTACAATCTTCAAGTGAAACTTTTTTTTGTTTAATAGGTGTGCCATTGGATTTCTCAACTTTATCTTTGTATGTTTTTTCATCTATCTCCTCAATGGTATGTCTACTAAACTTTGCTTCTCTTGATATTATATTTGAATAAGCACTCCAGTTTAAATTCTTTTGTAAATCTTCTAGTGTTGTTCCTGAATTGTAATAATCTTCTACGCATACATCAACTGTTACCCAAGATTTTTTTAAAAAGAATTTGCTCATAGATATGTCCTCTAAAATGTTTATTGTTTTTGTGAAATGCTGTCTTATAAAATGACAGTACCTCTATTATACTTATAAACATTTGCCAAGTGAACATTAAATAAAAATATTTTTTATCTAATAATATCAATGGTTTAGAGGGCATTTGTCTAATCCTTTCACCTATAAGTTGTATTATTAATTATGCTGGTTGATGTCCACATTCTAAAAATATCTTCCAGTTTTTTCTATCTATAAAATTACATAAATCAAACTTCATCATTGCATTTTCATAGTTATCAGCATTTATAAATAAATGTAAATCATGTTTTATATTATGAAACATATAAACATTATTTGTTTTATCTTCACTATGTCCACACTCTTCATGCTCATAATTTTCTAAATTATCTATTGCTTCATCCCACTCTTTATTTTTCTTTTTCTTAGCCATTAGTATATCTCCTTTGATAATGATTTCATTACTTGTTCTTTAATAATTGATTTAACTTTTTTATTTCTAGTACCTCTCCCAAAACCCATAACTTCAACATGAGTATCAAACCAATCATTAGTTTCTTTTTCTTTATCTATTTTTTTCTTTGTCATTTTTCTTTTAGTCATTAAGCTACCTCCTTTAATATTGTTATTGCTCTTGCATGGGCTGGATATTTTTTAATATATCCTTTCCATTCTAAATAACCTAACATTTGATATATCCCACTCTTAGATTTTACATTCATAAAATCTTTCATCTCATCAAAGGTAGGTATGATTTCATTTTTACTTTTATATTCTTTTATAAATTTAAACAACTTTAATTGTTTAGGTGTTAGCATTTTTCTTCCTCTCTATATCAGCAATCATATCTCCAAGTTCATCTTTAATATAATTTAATTCCTCAACTCCAAGCAAACCAGATATCTGAATTATTGTTGCCATTCTTTTTTGTTGTAATGCTCTATCTTTATTTTTGTCAATCATTTCTAATCTAGCTTCATCCATTTAATACCTCCTGAAAATCTTGCATTGGACTTTCTTCTATATGTTGGTAGTCATGTGATTGCTCAAACAAAAAGTATTCTATATTCTCATACTCTCTATCTTCAATCATTAAATCAACATAAGCATCTGCACTATGTCTATTTACAAATTGTTTTTCNANATTAAACCTATCACTATGTTTAAATTTACTCATTACCANATATTTTTTATTTGGTTTCTTNTNCATTTTATTTTCTCCTTTTATTATTTCTTTTATGTCTGCCCATATACCAATAAGAAGGTTCATAATCCCACCTCTTACCATGATGTCCTCGTATATCTGCATACAACATTCTTAGTTTTACTATTATTTTTTTCCAAATCATATAATGTATATATCATGTTCTGTATTAGTTCACAACCTTTTCTTTGCATAATTTATTATCAATTAAAAATTGTGCCTGTCTTCCAAACCAACCCTGTAATTTCCAAGCAACTCCAGTATCAATAAGATATTGCCATGCTTCTAACTCTTCTTCTGTTGAGTGTACTGGTATAAATCCTTCACATATACCTACTGCTTCATGCACATCTTTAACTAATTTTTTATTTAAGTTCATAAGTTTATAACTCCTGTAAAATTCAAACTCTTCACTATTTATGAAAGTTCTTTTTCCATATATAGCTTTAGCTATTTTTATTTTCTTTTTCTTTATAGTCATACTTTTCTAACTCTTTCATTTTTTCTTCTAATATAACTCCTATCATATGTATTTTACTATCATCTCTAACAGTCCAAGTAGATGTATTTGATTCCCAAATATCATACTTCCAACTCATCCAGTCATCTAATATTTCTTTCATCATTTCTTTAGTCATTTTTCCTCCAATCTTTATCAACAATATAAATACCATCATGTCTTTCTGAATATAATGTTTCATAAGGTTGACTTGTTTCTTCTATCCAATCATCAATCATTTCTATATCTGTTGTCCACATTCCAGAATGATAATCATCCCATTTTTTAACTCCAATGTCATGACCTTTTTTTAAAACCCAATCTCTATAAGGTTTATGTTCATTGCCTAATTGCCAATCGCTATGATAAAAACCATAATGATTCATAGTTATATCAACACTAATTGTTTCTCTTTTCTTTTTCATATTATTAAAAAAAACCATCCTCTCTCATTAGTTCCTCTTGATTATCTCTCTCCCATATAGCTTTGTTGTAGGCATCCTTAACAACTTTTTCATCAACTAAATATGGGTTAGCTTTATCTTTCATTAAATGTTTTTTAAATAGTAAAGTTTGTACATCTGGTAGACTAATATCTTTACTGCCCTGTACATACCAATATACTATTTCTTGTACTTCTTGTATCGCTTGTTTAACTTTTCCCATTTTCTTATATGCTCCTTTGTAATATGAAGTGATGCTTTTAATCCTTGTACACTCCAATGATTTTCTTTTATTAATTGTCCTACTGTTTTTCTTATTCTCATTTTACTACCACCCTTCCTGTGTCTCTATCTTTTGGATAATAACCTTCCTCATTAATACTCTTTTGAGTTCTACTTAATCTATCAAATAAAACTTCATCAAAGCTTTCCCAAGTAAAATAATTTGTAGGATGTAGTTCTCTCTCTACATTTAATTCAATTGGTTTAGCACCCATGCCTGGTACTATTACTCCAAACTTTCTTTTAATATTATTTAAATCTGTGACTGTATATTTTATAGTCACAAAATATTCTCTTGAATAATATTTGTTTGGTCTCTTGTCACCTATGCTAGTCACCTTAATTAAATAATTACCTGATTGTAGTTCAGATAATTTTTGATTTAAGTTATTATACATTTTCCTCCTTTTGTTTTTAAAAAACTTATATCTTGATTACTAAAACTTTGTGGCAAAACTTTGACTATTGTTTGTCCACAAAAAGAAAACAGAAATAAGTTATCATAACAGATGCGACATAACATCACATTAGTATAATGTTTTGTATATGTTCTATTATAATTCATTTTAAAATAGTATATATAAATAATTAGGTTTATTAATAACAACAACATTACTATTTCTAATTATATATATAACTAATACCAATAGTCATCAATATTCTCAATCGTATATTCAACAACTTTATATTGTTCGTTTCTCTTCATACTTTTTTTCGCAAATTGTTTTGCTTCTTTCTCTTCAGAAAAAATTG
>FUFK010808465.1_pt1 | contig 14090 bp, 10 predicted proteins | sample 1021851 | NCBI WGS metagenome assembly FUFK01 (sample SAMEA51879418, study PRJEB19060) | metagenome | reverse complement strand
CAATCGGTTCCGATCGCGTCTAACCCGCTGCGCTGCTCATCGTCGACCGACGCCCCCACGCGACCCGCCCGCGCGATCACATGGAAGGCGGTGCCATTGATCCCGGGGGCCACCTCATCGAGGCGAACGATGATCCGGTCTTGGCCCGGGACGACCAGTCCCCGCGTCGTCGGTGTCTCGATCTCTCCATCCGGGCCGTGAATGATCACATCCACGATCGCCGACGTGACATCCGGATTCACCAACACGACACGCGTCACACGCCCGGCAACAGCGCCACCCCCCACGAACCAGAAATCCGATCCGGCCGGGGCGCACGCGGTGCTCGCCATCCCTCGACCACGACCGCTGGGGTCGCGCCCCCATTGATCGGCGATCAGGCCTGGCGCCAGCGCTCCCTCACCGTAGGCCTCGACTGCGGGCAATTCGATTCCGAATGCCTCGATCTGGCCCTGTTCGCCCGGTGCCTTCAGGTTGGAGCCTGCCGATTCCGCGCCCGGAAGGGTGCGCAGCCCCGCCTCGCCGTCGCCCTCTTGCCCGGGCTGGCCGGGAATGACAGCTCCCGTGACTCGAACGCCCAGATTTCCGCCCGTCCCCGGTTCCGGACACAACAACACGCTCGATCGAATGGGTTCGGCGATCGTCGTCCGGCTCACCGATTCATCGGAGTCGGCCCCGACGAGGAAACCGACGCCGACGATGCTGGCGATTATGGCGAGAACAAGCAGCGGGGGCACCCACCGAGGCTGGCGTCCATCCGCGGTGCTGGTGACCGTGGTCATGGGTTCACCCCCGTCGATTCGTCGCCCGCGTCGTTACTCGCGTCCTTCGTCATCCCGTTCCCATCATGCGAGTCCTCGAGCGCAGCGCCCTGCGTTGTCGGTCGCGTCGTCGGTCGCGTCGACGTGGACCCGGCCGGCCCCATGGAATCGATTGGATCCGCGGCCGCAGTCGCCACCTGCGTCAGGTCGAGAAAGTGGGGCACCTCGGGAGCATCCGGTCGGTCTGGGTCATCGGGGTCATCGGGGTCAGGATCAAGAACCCGACGCTCGGGCAGTGTGAGAACAATAAGCGCGAGAATGACGATGGCCTGGAAGATGAGCCACCCACGCCGAAGAGAGTCATCAAAAGACGCCACGACCGTGGATGTCGCTTTCTCCACCGGAACAACGAAGGCCGCCGCCCAATTCAGTGGCTCGGGAAGTGCGGCCCGGGCCAGAGCTTGGCCATCGATGGACGCTGACCACTGCGTTGTCGATGTCACGCCCAACCACAGAACCCGCGAGCCAGGGTCGACGTCCACAGCCTCGGGAAGCGCGCCGTCGAGGTACGGGTCGGTCCCGATGTCGCCGGGTTGAGCAATGTCGAGAGCCATCGGAAGGAACTCACCCGACGCGCTGTCGATATCGAAGACTTGCGCTCGCGACGTGACACCGCTGATGCGCCACAGCACCTCCCCTTCCGCGCGAGCAAGTCGACGTAATCCCGGCTCGGAGTCGAGTGCCGGGACGATCGAACGCGAAGACTTCGCCGCGAGGGTGACGTATCGAACGCCGTACGAGCGCAGCGCGTCTACTTCCCCGCCGCCGCGACCAGACGCCAACGCCGAAACGAAGTCGTCGATCGGCTCCCACACCTCCGGTTCAGGCATCGTCTCGGCCGATCCCAACGTCAGGGCCGATCCGCCGATGAGCATGTAGCGGACCTCCCCTTGACCGTTATCGGTCAAGACCAACGTTCGCGGGGCTTGCGGACCGTCGGCCTCGGCTGCCACGAATGCCGGCACATCCAGACGCGGTGCCCGCTGGACAACGTCATCGTTCGCGGGGATCCACCAGACGGCCGCAGCGACCGGCGTCAGCGCGGCTGCGACGAGTCCGATAGCGGCCAGTGGCTGTCCGAGCGTGAAACTCTGCCCCGCGAAGCGTTGTCGCAGACCGTCGAAAGCGATTCCGCACGCGGCAATCATTGCCAGGCCCATCACCAGCGTCATCGGTCCGGGCCACGGCTGCGCGCGGACTTCTGCCCCGGGGGGAAGAACGGTGATCGTGGACTGGACTACGCCTATCGCCAACGCGAGTATCACCACCACCCACCACGCACGCACGTAGCTCGCCGTGTCGCGTCGGAACAACGCGAGGAACGCCGCGAAAACGAGTCCAGCGGTCACCAGCAGCGGGTTCATCCCCGGTCCGCCGGGATGCAGCAGCAGCACATCGATGGGCCGCAGGTTGGGGTCGATGATCCCCGGGATGTTCAGTCCTGGCTCGACGAAGAAAAGTGCCGGATTGGTGATCAGGTGCACCGTCCAGGGCATCAGGACGAGCAACGGCACAATGATCGCGATGGCGAACCGTGTGATGATCGCCCACGCATCGGGTCCCCAACGACGGATGGCCACAATCGAGGCGATCACTGCGCAGCCGAGAGCCACCACCCAGACCGCCGGGGTGGCGGCAAGGATCACGGACATCAACAAAGCCGTCCCCGCCGCTCGACGAATGGTGCCTGTGCGACGCGACAGACGAAAACCAGAGCGAATCGCGAACGGCAAAGCGATAGCGGTGATTAACGTCCCGACGCGCCCCTGCGCGAACGCGCCGGTCATCGCCGGCAACAGCGCGTACGTGACGGCCATCCACGCCCGGATCACCTTGCTCGTCAGCATTCCCCGCGTCGCGACGTAGGCGCTCCAGCCGGCAATGGGCGCAGCAAGAAGTACGAGCACGTTCATCGCCCAGTCGGGATTGCCGAACAGCACCGTGGCCACGACCCCGACCACGATGAGGAACGGTGCCGAGGGTGTGTGCGACCCGGGGCCGACGTCATGCCAGGCGCGCGTGTAGGACGCCCAGACATCGCGGGCTCCTTCGGGGACGGGAAGAAGTGCACCGCCTTGAAGCACGCCTTCGCCCCACCACAGCCCACGGGTCGCGATGGCGGCCACGACCAACAAAGCCATGGTCGCGACAACGCCAGGAGCCAGGAGAATACGGCGAAGAACTCCAGAGGAGTCGTCCGGCAGGTACGCGGCCTCGTCGTCAATCGGTCCAGATTCCAGGACACTGACACTCGACGGGCCGGTCGCCGAACTCGTGGTCAGTAGCCCCCCGACGGTCTCGCCGAGGTCCCGCAACTGGTCGACCGTGGTCGGCCGCAGTGATCGGGCTACCGATGCCGGTTCGACGCTCGATCGGGAGACCAGTGATCGAGATGCCCTCAGACGGCGAGGTTTCGCCAGCACGGCGAATTGTGCGCTCACTTCATCCCGTGCAGCCGCCAAGTCCTTGCCGACGAGATAGGTCAGCGCTCGGATGGCGCTGCCAATCAGCAGGCGTAAGGCAACAAAGAACATCCCGACCGTCGTGGCGTGGGTCAACAGCACCCGAATGGCGGCTTCGCGGTCCGCCCGGTGCTGACGGGCATCGCCGTCGCGGACCTGACGACGGTCATACGCCGACGTCTCTCGGTGGTGAAGGACAGCGTCCGCCGCCACCAGCACCCGACCACCGGCACGGTGAACCCGCCAGCAAAAGTCCACGTCATCGCGATACAAGGGCAGGTGAGGGTCGAAGCCGGCGAGCTCCTCCCAGACGTCCTGTCTGATCAGCATTCCTGCGGAACTGACGGCCAGGACATCACGAACACCGTCGTGCTGCCCCTGGTCGTGTTCGCGTTGCTCCAGTCCCGTCACGCGCCGCCCGTCACCGTCGATGCTGACCCCGACTTCGAGGAGGAGTCGGCGGTCGTGCCAGCCGAGAATCTTCGGGCCGAGGACATCGGCTGACGGGTGCTCGTCCGCCGCCTGCAACAACCGCTCCAGGCACGTGAGGTCGGGCGCACTGTCGTCGTGCAGGAGCCATACCCATCGGACGACGTCGTCGGGCAACGCTGGTTGCCGGGCAACGACCGACGCGAAGCCCGCCGCGGCGGCCGACCCGAAACCGTCGTTGACCTCACGCTCGACGACAGCGTCGGCTCCTAGTGACTCCCGAAGCACAGCCGGGCTCGAATCCTGTGAGGCGTTGTCGACACCGATAACCGAGTTCACCGGGCGTGTTTGGCGAGCGAGCGTGGTCAAGACCGCTGGCAGCCAGACCTCTCCATCGTGGCTGACGACGATGGCGGTGACGAAGTGCTCGCGGGATGGGAGCCCGGTGTCAAGGATCAGACTGTCGGTGAAGGCATCCCACTCCGAATCACCGCCGGGTTCACCGAATACATCGTCACCGGCGACGCCAGGGGAAGCGGGCTCGGTCACCAGGTCAGAGTACGGCCCACCAGCGGTGGAATCAGACGGCGCGCTTCTTCAACCGGCGGCGTTCCCGCTCGGACAGGCCGCCCCAGATGCCAAACCGCTCGTCGTTGGCGAGCGCGTACTCCAGGCAGTCGTTGCGCACATCGCACGACAGGCAGACCCGCTTGGCTTCCCGCGTGCTGCCGCCCTTTTCCGGGAAGAAAGCTTCGGGATCGGTCTGTGCGCACAGCGCCTGCTCTTGCCAGGCGAGTTCTTCGACGTCGGACAGTGGAAGGAGCGCCAACTCCGCGATCGTTCCTCGCTCGGACACGCAGGATCCTCCTCGACCCCCGGCTCACGCTCTAGTGAACGCGCTTACGGGGTGTATTACAGGGGTGTAGTTCGTCTTCGTCAAGCCCGACGCTGACATTGGTGATCTTTTTGCCCCATATGCCCTTTTCATGGACCCAAAACCACCGTTAATCGGGTAATCCCGTGGGCCCGTCTCCCGGATCTCCCTCAGAGGGCAAACGACGCCCCAATGGTTGGATGCACGGATGCGCATCACTGCTCTCGCCGGGGGGATCGGTGGCGCGCGCTTCCTTCGTGGACTTCGTCACCACATTCAGCGGGCCGCCAACGATTCTGTTGCGGGCGAAGCAGTCGACTCCGAGTTCACCGAGATAACCGTGATCGGGAACACCGGGGACGACATCTGGATCCACGGGCTGCGGGTGTGCCCCGATCTGGACACCGTGATGTACACCCTCGGAGAGGGAATCGACCCCGGGCGTGGCTGGGGCCGCCTCGACGAAACCTTCCGCGCCAAGGAGGAACTCACCGCGTACGGGGTCGAGCCCACATGGTTCGGGCTCGGTGACCGAGATATCGGGACGCATCTGGTGAGAACGACAAGCCTTAACGCGGGCTACCCGCTCTCCCGCGTGACCGAGGCACTGTGCGAACGCTGGCAACCCGGAGTCCACCTCATTCCCATGACCGACGACCGCGCCGAGACGCACGTCATCGTCGATGATCCCGACAATCCGGGGACGGACACCGCTCTGCACTTTCAAGAGTGGTGGATTCGCTATCGGGCATCACTACCGGCGCGCCGGTTCGTCATCGTGGGAATCGAAGAGGCGACACCGGCTCCGGGAGTCGTGGATGCTCTGCGCAACGCCGATGTCATCGTCCTTCCTCCAAGTAATCCGATCGTCTCGATCGGAACGATCCTCGCGGTGCCCGGACTAGCGGACGAGATTCGCGCGGCCAAGGCCCCCGTCGTCGGCGTCAGCCCCATCATCTCCGGCGCCCCGGTCCGAGGCATGGCCGATGCATGTCTTCGAGCCAGCGGCATCGAGACCAGCGCCGCAGCCGTGGCTCAGCACTACGGCGCTCGCCCGAGTGGCGGCCTGCTGGACGGCTGGCTTGTGGACACCTCCGACGCCGCTTCGACACCGGTCATCGAGGAGGCGGGTATCACTGCTCGGGCTGTTCCGTTACTGATGACCGATCTCGACGCGACGGCCGCCATGGCTGCCGAGACGTTGGACCTTGCTTCTCGCCTGCGCTCGACTCACTGATCGCTGGTTCAATGCCTTCCATGGACACCGCGACCGCTTTCACCTCCGATGGCGCGAGCGATCACTGGGTACCCGTCTCGCCGCGACTCGTCACGGCTCGCCGCATCGTCCTTGTCGTGACGCTGGTACCCATGACCGCGATCGTGCTCGGAGTCCTGACGCTGCTGGGAGTGATCGCCTGGGTGTCCGTGGTGATCGCTGTCGCTGCACTGATCGGTCTGCTGTGGGGGTGGTGGCTCATCGGCCGACGGGTGCGCTCGTATGCCTACTGCGAACGAGGCGATGACCTTCTGGTCTCCAGTGGAATCCTGTTCCGACGTCTCGTCATCGTTCCCTACGGCCGCATGCAACTCGTTGACGTCAAGGCTGGGCCGATCGATCGGGCACTCGGGGTCACGACCGTTCAACTCCACACGGCGGCTGCCACCACCGACGCATCCATTCCTGGACTCGAACCGCAGGTCGCCGCCGATCTCAGAGACCGCCTGGCACGACTGGGCGAAACCCGATCGGCCGGACTGTGACACCCCGATGACCGATCCGGCACGCCACACCCAGCACCCGGACAAGTCACCCGCGCACGAAGGAGTCGATTCCAGTTCCAGCGTGCCGGCCAGTTCCATCGGTGACGACCTTGGACTCGGCATCACCGTCCCCGGCAGCCGCCTCATCGACGCTGAAGGGCACCGCAAGGTGCACCCGATCTCACCGCTCGTCCACGCGGTAGCGGTCTTTCCCGCACTCGCCGGTATCGCCTTCGCCGTCGGCATTCAACGCATCAACACGCTAGCCGGGCGCCTCGACGACATCATCGGCATGGCATGGATGCCACCCATCGCGCTCGCCATCGTTGTTTTCGCCGTCATCGCCTTCCTCCTGAGTGCTCTCGTCGCAGTGCTGAACTACTTCCAGTGGCGGGCGCTCAGCTTCTGGTTCGACGACGACGGTGACTTTCGAATGCAATCAGGAGTGCTGTTTCGCCAACAACGACGCGTTCAACTCTCCCGAATCCAAACCGTGGACGTGACGCAACCATTCGCCGCTCGACTGTTCTCCATGGCCGTGGTCGTTATCGAAGTGGCCGGGCAGGACGACTCACGGGTTCGACTCAAGTACGTGACCCTCGACGACGCTCGTGAGATCCGACGAGAGGTCCTCGCACGATCGGCAGGACTCTCGGCCACGACCGCTGAAGCACCGCAGAGCGACATAGCCCGGGTGTCCGGCCGTCACTTGGCCGTGTCGCTGGCACTTCGTATGACAACGGCCGGTCTACTCCTGCTCACCGTGATCATCATCGTCACCAGCTATCTCACCGGAGGCTGGGGTGCTATCGGCGTGGCCGTCGTGACCGGAGGTATTCCCCTGGTTCTCGTCGTGGCGGAATTCATTCGCTACTACGGGTTCACCGTCGCGCAATCTCCCGATGGACTCCGCCTGCGTTACGGATTGCTGCGCACCGAATCGCGGACCGTGCCTCCCGGCCGCGTCCAGGCCATCGAATACGTCGAGCCCTTGCTGTGGCGGAGGCAGCGATGGACACGCATTCGCGTCACGATCGCCGGCGTGGGCTCGGAATCCTCCGGCTCCGGAAGCCAGCGCAGCGACACCGTGCTCATTCCCGTCTCCAAGATGGACGCCGCCCAAGACATCGTTTCGCGGGTGCTGCCCGATCTGCGGGCTTCTTCGATCACCTGGGTAGGTGCGCCGCGTCGCGCCTGGTGGCGATCGCCCATTCAGTGGCGGAATCTTGCCGTCGGGTGGGACGCACACAGTTTCGCGATCCGACGAGGGCGGATCACGCGTCGGACAGCACTCGTGCCGCACGCACGCACCCAATCGGTCCGCTGGACGCAAGGGCCATGGGAGCGAGTCCTCGATCTGGCTTCCGTGCACGTCGACACGACTCCGGGCCCGGTGTCCGTCTCGGGCCTTCATCTGGACGCCTCCGCCACCCGCACCGTCGCTCACCTCCAGGCCGCGGCAGCAGACCGGGGACGCCGGACCGACACCTCACTTCACTGGGCTGCCTCATGACCTCCACCTTCACCGTTCTCCCGGTGCCCCTCAATCACCTGTTCTCCCCCGGTGACGACATCAACTCCATCGTCACCGAGGCCCTGGCCACCATCCGGTGGCCCGATGAATCCACCGGTATCAGTGACGGGGACATCATCGTTGTCACCAGCAAGGTGGTGGCTAAAGCCGAAGGCCGTGTGGTCGAGGCAGCATCGCGCGAGTCGGTCATCGATCAACAGGCCGAGCGAATCGTCGCCGTGAAAAACACTCCGCGTGGCATCACCAAGATCGTTCAAACCTCACACGGCTTGGTGCTCGCGGCGGCCGGCGTCGATGCCAGCAACACCGACCAAGGAACGGTGGTCCTCCTTCCCGTCGATTCCGATGCCAGCGCCCGACAACTGAGAGATCACGTGATCGATCGGACGGGCGTTACCGTGGGCGTCATCATCACCGACACGATGGGCCGTCCCTGGCGGCTAGGAGTGACCGACGTTGCCATCGGATCCAGTGGCGTTCACGTGCTCGACGACTACACCGGCCGCCAAGATGATTTCGGAAACACGCTCGAGATGACGGTCGTCGCGATCGCCGACGAGATCGCATCCGCAGTCGACTTGGCCACCGGAAAACTCGACAACGCGCCCGTAGCTCTCCTTCGCGGGCTCTCCCATCTGGTGATCGAAGACGACGGCCCTACCGCCAAGGACATCGTGCGCCCCCTCGAGGAGGACCTCTTCTCCCTCGGCACTCGGGAGGCGATGCAGGCCGGAGCGCGCGCAGCGGTTTCGGCCCGACGCACCATTCGCTCCTTCACCGACGATCCCGTCGACTCATCCGCCCTCCATCGAGCCCTCGAGGATGCCGTGCTAGCTCCCGCACCGCATCACAGTGAGCCCTTCGGCTTCATCATTCTGCGACGTGACAACCCGACTCATCACCGCAGGAGAATCGAACTCCTCGACGCGATGCGCAGCGCGTGGAAACACGACCTGACGACCATCGACGGTAAGTCCGAGGACGAGGTCGAGCGCCGTGTCGCGCGCGGCAACATCCTTCGAACAGCACCCGTCGTGGTTGTTCCGTTCATCGATCTCGCCACAGGGGCGCACACCTACCCGGATGATCGTCGCAACGCTGCGGAACGCGACCTGTTCATGGTTGCCGGTGGAGCGTGCGTGGAGAACCTCCTGATTCGACTCGCCGCCGAGGGCCTGGGGTCAGCGTGGATCTCCTCCACACTCTTCGCCCCGCAGATCGTCCGCGAACATTTCGGTCTCGGAGACCGGGTTATCCCATTGGGAGCAGTAGCCGTCGGGGTTCCCGCGCAACCGGCCAAAGATCGACCCCCGCGCAAGGCCGAGGACTACATCATCCCCGTCGACTGACGTCGCGCACTACGCGTCAGACGAGTACCGAATAGCGAGATCCGGTATCGCCACCTGCGGCCACACGCGCGCACCCTCGCGGATTTCGTTGCGCGCGCCGACGACGGCACGATCGCCGACGACGACGCCGTCGAGCGAACACCCCTCACCGATACGGGCTCCGCGCCCGATGATGCAGCCACGAATCTCGCTCCCCTCGCCCACGATGGCCTCATCAAAAACGACCGAGCCATCGACAACCGAGCCCGCAGAAACAACGGCATTGGCACCGATCGTCGAGCCGCCCCGCACATCGGCGGACGCCGCGACATCGGCACCGTCGAGCACGAGCGCCTCACCGGTGTTGGCAACCGCGGGGGACGGTGCAAAGCCGCGAACGAGATCGCAACTGCCTTGCACGAACGCCAGCGGTGTGCCGAGATCGAGCCAGTAGCCGCGATCAACTACTCCGCGCACCACGGCGTTGTGTGCCAACAGACCCGGAAAGGTCTCACGCTCGACCGACACCACCCGACCCGCGGGGATCTGCTCGATGATCGAACGGGTGAAGACGTAGCACCCGGCATTGATCAGGTCGGTGACGATCTCTTCCGGCGTCGACGGCTTCTCCAGAAAAGCCTCGACTCGACCGTCGCCATCGATCGGAACAAGGCCGTACGCGCGCGGGTCCTCTACCGGGGTTAGGTACAACGTGACATCACTAGAGGTCTCCACGTGCGAGCGCACGAGTGCATCGATGTCCAGACCACTGAGGATGTCTCCGTTAAAGATGACAATGGGATCATCGGGTCCGGACTCCAGGTGCGACAAAGCGTGTCGAATCGCGCCACCGGTGCCGAGTGGCTCCTCCTCCGTCGCGATCACGATGTCGATTCCGAGGTCCACACCTTCCACGAACTCCGCGAAGACCTCGGCCCGATAACTCGTCGCCAGGACGATGCGTTCGATTCCCGCATCGCGGGCACGGGTGATCTGGTGCACCGTGAAAGGGACTCCCGCGACCGGCAGCATGGGTTTGGGCGTGTTCACCGTCAACGGTCGCAGGCGGGTTCCTTGGCCTCCTACGAGCAGCACGGCTTCGGTCATCGGGCAAGGGTGCCACACTCAGTCACCGTCTCTGGCCGGACAATGAAGCCATGTCCTCGACGGCCACCGACATCCGCTCCGCTGTTTGCGCGCGCACCGACCCCGCCCAGCCCTACGTGACGTATCTCGGATCCGACGGGCGGATGGAGCTGTCCGGAGCATCGGTCATCAATGCAGCCGCAAAGATCGCCAACGCGCTCACCTCGGAATTCGATTGCGATCCGGGGCAACAGGTGGCCCTTCACCTTCCGTGGCATTGGCAGCGGGTCACCTGGCTGCTGGGGATTTGGTCGGCGGGATGCGTGGTTGTTCCTCAGGGCGGCGCAGATTGCGATCTGCTCGTCGCAGGGCCGCAGCAAGCTCCGGATCTCACGGGCAACGTGATCGTGGTGTCCATGCACCCCTTCGGCTTGCCCCTGGGCCCCGACGACACGGCGGCGCTTCCGCCCGGAGCACAGGACGCGACGATCGCGGTGCGGGCCCAGCCCGATCAGCAGGTCTTCATCGACGACTACTCCGATGCCCTCGCGCTCGACGGCCACACGCAACGTCAGTTGCTCGAACGCGCCCGCGATCTTGCCCGTCCACTCGCAGGTGTAACTCGACTTGGACTGCACCCCGACGATTCCCAGTGGTGGCTTCCCGCACTATGGCCGGCGGTGACGGGTGGATCAGTGATTCTCGGGCAGTCCGGCGACGACGGTTTCGGCTCCGAACCGGTGGACGCGGTTCTCTAGCCAGAAACGTTCACCGTCACATCTTGGCTTGCCCCGGCGGCCTGCTTCTTGGCGACGACGAGAATTCGGTAGGTATAGGTGGCTCCGGCTGGCGCCGCCTTCTTGATCCGGAACACCACCCGGCCGCCCTTCTTCGTCGTGCTGCGCTGCACGGTTCGCCACTCACCGTCGACGAACGCCTGTCGCCACACCGTCAAGCCCTTGCGTTTGGGTCGCACCTTCGCCTTGATGGCGAAGGGCTTTCCGGCGGGGACATCCATCACCGAAGGGGTGATCAAGGCGACCGAGCGCGGTTTGACGCTGGGAACAACGGACACCCGGAAGACATCCCCCACGCCGATGGGCTGCTTCTTGCGCACCACGACAACCCGATATTCCTGAGTCGTGTTGGGCGGCCACGCCTCCGGAACGCGGTAGCGAACCTTGCCGCTGCTGCGTGTTCGCTTCTTCTTGAACGTGACCCACTCGCCGTCGACCATGCGTTGGAACCACACGCGCAGTCCTTTGCGCTCCGGGGACACCTGAGCGCGGATAGTGAACGGCTTCAACGCCCGGACCTCGCGATCGGCTGGCGTCAACATGGTTACCTGACGTTCGTAGTTGACGACCGGTTGTTCCACTGGAGCTTGCGTGGGAGGTGTTTGCGCCGGTGGTGCCTGCGGCACCGAGATCGGCACGCCGGCACGACCATCGATGGCATTGATGTACGAGGACTTCAGACCCAAAGCGTTGCGAACCTGATTGCCGCTCTTCGTCACCGTTGTTCCGTCAACAAGGGTCGCCTGGACGGTCTTCGCAACGCCACTCGGGTCGCGAGCGATCACATCGACCTGCTGCACCGCAGCCGCGGCGAAGGCTTGGGCCATACGCGCCTGATCAACCGTCACCGTCCACGATCGATTCGGGTTGTCTTCACTCAAGGACCACGGGTCGGCCACCGATCGGACGTACGGCAGATCACCACCCCACTGGTCGACGCTTGCCTGCGTAGCGCCGCCGCTGGACGAGGAGTAGAAGGCGCGGATCGGCTGACCCTCGTACAAGATCGCCATCCCCGTCGTCGGGGACGTGTGCGTTGCGTTCACGGCAGCGACCCAGCGTTCACCCATCGCACCCGACTGCTTGGACCACCCCGAGAACACCTGATCGGAGTACGGCCCGCGCCCATCGTCAACGTGACAATCACAGGCTTTGCGTGGACCGGCCGCGATGGCCGATAGCGCGTACGTTCGGGCGGCGAGCACCTGCGCCTGAAGGGCCGCATCCGGCCACGAGCTGCTGACCTCGGAAATTCCGTACAGGTACTCCTCGTGCAGGCGCAGCGAATTGACAACGTTCAGGCGCGTGCGGCTCGGATTCGACGTCGGCAGGATCTCGATGGTCCCGTAGCGATAACGATGACCAGCCGAGTTGAACGAGCCGTTCTTCGCTACGACGTTCGCCAAACCCGACCAGGTGAGTGACACCGACGGGAAGATTCCCAACTCCTGGCGTACTCCGCCGACGACCTTGGCCGCTACCACTGCACCTGCGTCGCCGGTGAACGCGAAACTTTCCCCCGGTGCTGCTGTGACGATCGTTCCCGACAGGTTCGCCTGGAGGGTGCCGTCACCTTCGACGGCTTCGCCGCGCGTGCGAATGTGCTTCTTCTTGAACTCCAGATTGACGCGAACCGCCATGTCGTCTGGAACGGGCGTGACGTTCGTGCCCTGGTAGTAGTGAGTCACGATCGACGACGCATCCATGCCGGCTTTCGCCATGGCCAGCGAGCCGTACTGGCTCATCCCGACACCATGTCCGAACCCGGCGCCCGCGAGGGTGAACGACGCAGGTGGCGGCGTGGGGTTCGCCGACGCCAGCGAGGCGCCGAGGGTCGACGCGACCAGGGCGGTAGCGGCGACGCAGACGGTGAACAGCGCCGAGCGCGTCCTGCGCGCCGTTGGGCCTGCCGTTCTCACGATCGGTGTCCTTCCCGGGGAGGTGCCGAGCCATGGGAGGCCTGCGGCGACACATTGCAGTTTCGGCTCAAGCCTCACACGACCCATTGGTCGCACTCGTCACCGGCACGCCCGAAAATCGGAACCCTCCGTCCCCCTGGTGCGTCGCACAAAGGCAGACCCGAAGCCTGCGTACCATGACGGAACTCGCCACCCGGCGAGCTCACGCCCCAACTCCCCACAGGAAGGCGACCGGTGTCCTCTCGCAGCGCAGTACGCCTGGGGTCGACCATCGCGGCCGGAGTGGTCGCGGGGGCGGTCCTGGTGACAACTGTGATCGGCGCTGGGGTCACGTCCGTCATGGGCCAACTCGAGGGGAACATCACCGCACTCGACGTCTCCGATCAGACCGGCACCACGGTGACCGAGGACCAGCCCATCGTGGTCGACGAGGACACCGGTGAAACCTCGGCTTTCACGATGGTGGTGATGGGCAGCGACTCTCGCAAGGGCAAAGGGAACAAGGGCTACGGCAGCTTGAAGAAGTTCGGCGACATCGAGCGCAGCGACACCACCATGATCTTCCACGTCAACGCTGACCGCTCGCAGGCCATCGGCGTCAGCATCCCCCGAGACACCTTGATGATGCTGCCGGACTGCACCAAAGACGGGACGACCGTCGACGGCTACGAGGGGCGCTTCAACGAGGCCATGGTCAATGGAGGTCCGGGGTGCGTGTTGAAGGCCGTGGAGTCGCTCAGCGGATTGGCGATGGACTCCCCAAAAAAGGCCTTAGTGTTTGGTCGCACGGCAGCACGCCAGGAGTCCAGATTGTTTGCGTCGTCGACGAAGGACACCTCGATTCCGAACTTCGGCAGGGTGTGTTGGAACAGATTGAACGTCCCGCCATACAGGCTGGGGCTGGCGACAATGTGTGATCCCACCTCGGCGATATTCATGATCGCCAGGAACTCTGCCGACTGACCGCTGGCGACGAGGAGGCCTCCGACGCCGCCCTCAAGGGCAGCAATACGGTCTTCGACAACGGCTTGCGTCGGGTTCATGATTCGGGTGTAGATGTTGCCCAACTCCTTCAGCGC
>FUFK010068853.1_pt1 | contig 14092 bp, 8 predicted proteins | sample 1021851 | NCBI WGS metagenome assembly FUFK01 (sample SAMEA51879418, study PRJEB19060) | metagenome | reverse complement strand
CACCACCAACATTTAAATCTCCAGATACTGTTGCACCGATTGATACTGTAATGTCATCAGCAGTTAATGATTGAACTGTTGAAAATCCTGTTGTAACGTGTAATGATGATGCGTTTGCGTGTCCAAGTGTCGAGAATCCAGTTACAACTGCATCTGTAGCAGTCATTGTGGTAACACCAACTGCACCAGCTGTAACAATACCTACAAATTTACCAACCCAACTTTCTACCTGACTATCTGATAATATCTTTCCACGAACATCTAGAGTCGTGGTAGGCACTGTTGTACCTATCGCAACTCTGTTGTTAGCTGAATCTACAAAGAGGGTGTTAGTATCAACCTCTAAGCCGTTCTTGACTACAAAATTCTTATTTACTGCCATTGGGTTTCACTCTCCACCCTTTTCTTTTTATTTATATCTAACTAGTGCTTGGATACACCACGATGTTTCCAACCATTCCACTGTGATTTGTACACTGATACACTAAAGTGTTAGGTGCAGCGAAGGGAACTTCAAATTTAATCGTTCCACTCGATGCTGTATTGTTAGTTACTCCCACGTTGTAAGCTGAACCACCATTTGATACACGAATCTGGAAAGGATGAGATCCACCAGAATTATTTACAAACTCATAAGTTTGACCTCTTGCAAGATAGATCGTTGGATTATCATCACTTGCATCTAGTCCTCCAGGCCCATCAAAAAGATATGCGGATGAACCATTTGCAGTCACAGTCCATTTTCCTGTTACAAATTTTCCATCTCCACCACCCTCAAATGATGGTGCTACCACGGAGTCAGAAACATTTACGTTAGTTGCACTTATAATACCAACATTATATTTTTCAGTTCCAAGACCAACTGTAAGTTCTGATCCTACATTAACTAACTCTCTCCAAGCACCAGCGTGTGCATAAAATGCCTTGCCAGCGACATGAACGTGAGCAAAAGCACCGTGATACTCAGTCGCACTTGGTAAATCTGAGTAATTATTGAATAGGAATGGTACTATATTTTCTGTTGCAGATGCTGTAATGATACCAACAAAGGTTGATATACCAGCAACAAATACATCTCCATCAGGACTGAGTGTAATACCAGATCCAACAGTTACATTACCAGCGATTGCAGATGATCCACCAATTGTGGATGTTCCTGATACATTTACGTTTTGTAAGAATGTAGCATTCGTATTGGTTCTAATATTCTCAGTGGCTGCAACACCTGTTAATGCGGATCCATCTCCAGAGTATGATGTCGCAGTAACCGTTCCTGATACATTTACGTTTTGTAGGAAGGTTGCGTTTGTATTGGTTCTAATATTATCAGTGGTTGCAACACCTGTTAATGCGGAACCATCACCAGCAAACGATGTCGCAGTGACAATTCCAGTAAAGAATCCGTTTCCATCTGGACTTAGAGTTATTCCTGACCCAACAAGAGAGTTACTTCTAAATGTGGAGATTCCAGCAACATCTAAGATACCTGTTCTCACATTAGCTGTTCCAACACCAATGACTGTTGAAATACCAGTTGAGAATTGAACAGTTAGATTATCAGCAAAATTCACAGTTGCTGCAGTTCCAACTACACTTCCACTATCTTGAACTACGAAACCATTTCCAATTCCAATTACACCTGTCAATCCAGAACCATCTCCAAAGAACTCTGTTCCTGTAACGATTCCAGCACTATTAACTGTGAATGTTCCACCTGTAATATTCACATTACCATGAACATCTAACTCTTGAGATGGATTTGTAGTGCCAATGCCAATTTTATCAGGACTAATGACTATTGAATCAACTTGATTTGATACTAATCCAAATCGTTTCCATGTATTGTTAGTTGTATAGACCCAACCAACGTAACCACCCTCTAATGGTTTATCAGAGAGAACAATATCTCCAGCAGCGCCACCGACTGATGGAGTTGCAATTCCAACTGTAATCTTTCTTGCAACCTTAGCATCACCTTGCAACTGTAATGATACAGCTTCGATACCATCTGTGGATGTTGATGTTACTTTGTTTGTGAAGATAGATGGGCCATTGAATTCAGATGATATATCTTTATTCACACCGCCAGTGACTTTGAGAGCATCTGTATCTGTCTTATAAACATCATGTCCTTCACCAGTTACAGTTGTGATAGGTGCATCAAATATTTCTTCTTCACCTGTTGTTCCTTTAATAACCTTGTTACCGATAAAGTATTCACCAACGTCATTAAGACCTGTATAGAAGTTTTGTCCTCCACCACGTTTCTGTGTTTGACCTAACTTACGATCTTCTGTGGATAGAACTTTTGTTTGTTTCTCTGGTAAAGCAACAGAGTAGTTACCTTGACCAAATCCAACATATTCAAATGTCTGGTTTGCAGCACGAATGAGTGAGTTTCTTCTTGATTCAACAGGAACTACACGGACTTTCTTAATCTGTGTTCCTGATGCATGATTTGTTGACTTAGTTCCAAACACACCTCTGAATACAGAGTTGATTGATGAGTTCTTAATTCTCATCATCTCATCATTAACCATGATGTAATCACCAATGTTCAATCCACTTGCGGTGGCATCTGAAATACTAATTGAAGATGATGTAGATGTGATACCAGCAGAAAGTGTTGTAGTAATTCCAACAAAGAAGTTAGACATTCTACTTCCAATCTTCTCATCATCAGCACTAATCGCACCATCAGCAGATGAATATCCGCCAGGGAATCCAAATGGATCACCAGATAAAGTTGGTGCAGATACGGTTGACACACCAAGATTAACTGTGAATGTAGTTAATCCTACATTTTCTTGAACAACGAAGACACCATTGTATGTGGTTTGCCCAGCGCCAACTAGTTTAACTTTAGAACCAGCGAGTAAACCATGTGCGGTGTTACCACATGCGACTGTGGCGATACCAGTATTGATGTCATATGAAATACTCTCAAGTTTAACCGCAGGGCCAATAAATGACATTGTGGCGTTTGATGTTGCAGATCCAACTGTGATGTTATTACTATCTCCTCCTAATGATCTACCAAAATCTATGACCTCTGTAGATGCAAACGATACTTGCCTTGAATCAGGCGTCGCAGTAACTTTAAATGTGTTATTTAACTGAGAGTTCGTGTCGGAACGGATACCAGCAATCTGTACAACTTGATTAATACCACTATAAATGTTAGAGACCGTAAGAATACCAACATTATGAGTGCCAGAAGTTGTGACACCAATAACTTGAAGAGAATTACCGATACCATATGCACCACCACCATTAACAATGGTAACTCCTGTAATCGTACCAGCAGCCGAAACATTTATATTTGCAGTCGCACCACCACCAGCGGTACTACCAACTCCAACTCCAACAAGTTTTGCACCATATAATGTTACAGCAGAACCAGATCCGTAACCAGTGCCTTCATATTGAATGTCAACAGATGTAATTGTATTCAAATTATGTTCAACCGCTAAGTATGCAGTATGACCAAGGCCAGTGCCATTATCAGAAACAATGCTTGTAATTCCGACACTAATACCATTCTGTAATAAGAATTTGTTTTGTGTGTCTTTTGTAATACTATTCTTTAAATCGCTTGATGCAACCTTACCAATTGTTTTTGATACAGCATGACTAATCGCTGCATCGGGGTCAGACACTGGATTATCACGATCAACCTGTGGATACAGGTCTTTAACTGGTTGACTAAATTTATAATTTGTGAATGGTGATACGACTGGCTTAACATCGTAATGCAGACATGTTAGATGATAAACACCATCTTGTTCACCTGTAATATGTTCCTTAACTTCTTCTGACTTATAAATGTAGAAACTTTGTGCATATTCGCTCTTTGAGAAGTTAGGTAAATTATCTACAGTTCTTGTTTGAGAATTGATAGTTGATGAGCCTGGGTTTGAATCAAGTGCATACTGGAATCCTCTTGCACTTGTAATACCTATGACTGAGAATCTTCCGTTAAATCCAGAACTACTAATACCAGTTGCGTTATTTGAAGATGTGATCTTATTAACATTAACAACAGAACCAACAGTTAAGTTATGTGGTTCCTCTGACATCACAGTTGCGACATTACTTGACCAGCTTGCCTCGTTAATGAAGTGGAAGTTTCTTTGATCATCAATGTTAGTTAATGATGTGGTTGTGATCTCTGCGTCAGTCGAGCCAGTAACATCACTTGTCTCCTGTAAAACATAACCTTCAATTGGTGGTCTTGCAGTTGTGATACCAGCAGGGATAACATATCTAAACTTATAAATTGATTCATCAAGACTTCTTGAGTTCTCTTTTCTTATGAAGAATGACTTCGGTGTATTAGAACCAAGGGCGGTTGTCCCAACACTTACAAATGTAGGATAGATTTCATTATCAGCTCCTTCAACTGAAACATTAACAAACCAGTGTTTGTTTATATTATCAAATTGTATGGGATGACCAATATCACCTGACTTCTTATCTGATACACGACTAACAACTGAAAGTTCACCACCTGTGTTATTGATAGTGAGAGCTGTGCCGTCTAACGCATCATTTAAAGTTCTTGCAACTTTAAGATCATTATCATTACTACCTTTAATTGTAAAGTAAACTTGATCTTCTTCTAATCCATCAGGTAGGAAACCATCATTCGCAATGATACGAATTGATTCACCAGTAATTAGATTATGATCTGTCTTTAATGATATAATATTTGAACTAATACTACTTACACCGACAGCATTATCAACAACATATCTCTTCTCACCAGTGTTAGTTGTAATACCAGTCTCAGTTGGCATTACAATCTTAGAAACAAAGTCACCCTCACTTCCATTGATATTAAGTTGTAATCTTATCTTATCATCTAACGCAGCACCAAATCTAAATCCATCTACAACATGTGGTGGTGGTGCATCTTTGTTTGTGAATCCCTCAAAATATAATCTTGTTGATGCACCCACACCGATTGTTTTATCTACGTCAATTTTTAAATAATCTACATTTGCAGTTCCATCAGTGATTTCTTTTGGTGGAATAAGATGTGTGATATACGCAGCGTTGTCTGGAGTAAATGCTGATTTCTTAAATCCATCAGATAAAAGTGCGTTCTCACCAAAGTTTGCATTACAGTTTGCAAGTGACAGTTCACCACCTGTGTCTGCTACATATTGACTCTTATGTCCGATTGCGAATACAGAAACTGCCTGAACAATTGAATCATTTGATGCACGAACATGAGTTGACTCATACTCTGGACGATAAACAGCAGATGGATCTAAGTGTAAATTATCTACACTTGTATAGTCCTCATACTGTCCAGATGTTGAGTTATATCTTACAAACGCCTTGTCATCTTTCTGAAGTGCATTACCTGTAAACTGTGCAAGTAATCCACTCTTGAATCCAGTCACTTTAGAACCATCTAAGTGAATACCATTCATACCGAAAACAGATCTTTTCGATAAGTTGAATAGATATGGTGAAGCAGAGTTGATTGTATCAACTTCGATGTTTACATTTGCACTTGTGAGTGTTGGTAGTGGATTGTTTGGTGCAGCACCAACAACATATTTAAATTGAGTATTAGATACGACTTCTGATACAACGAAGATACCATTATATCCTGATGTACTAATACCAGAAATACGAACAGGAGTATCAATAGAGAGATCTGTAAGAGTTGATTCTAAGTCAACAGTCACAGTTGTGGATGCAGTTGTGCCATCACCAGACTTAATAGATGAGATGCCAACCTGTTGTCCTTTTGAACCTACAATACGATATTCTTCAACTCTTGTCTGGAAATCAAGACTACCTGATGGGAAGTCTGGTTCGATTGGTCTTCCTGTTCCAGCATCATATACATCACCGACCTTTTGATAGTACATATCAAGATCGGTTGATGTTGAAGTTACATCAAGGAAACTATCCTTAATACGAACTGCATTTGCACCGTCAGCATATTCAAAACAAGTTAATTTATGGTGAGAGAAACTTGGTGTGAATAAGTTTGTAGTATAATCTTTATATACGTTACCTGATGGATCACCATCAAAAATAGTGAACTGTGAGATATAACAAGCACCTGTGAGTCTGAATATTGCAGATGGATCTATATTACTATTTTCTGGATCAGGAACATATTTTGGTCTTATCTTTGTTTTACGAAGGTCTTTACCTACGATTGATGTTCCTCTTGGTATGATCACACCACCACGAACACTATTTAATTTGAATAGTTCGTTATCAGGTGATGTTAAATCAAAGTTACTACCTAATCCGAATGGACTTAATGTTAAATTAGTACTTCCAAATCTTGTTGTATATTTTGCTTCTGAACTTACATCAACAGGTATGAATCCTGGCCTGTTATCCACTGTATGTGTACCAGCAGCAAGGATAATGGTTGTTAAATCGAACTTATCATTTCTCTGTCCAGCAACATACGAGAACCTAGCCGCTTCAATCAGAGCTCTCTGTATCGTTTTAAATGGTCGTGTTTGGGAGTTTCCTTGATTTTCAATACTATCAGTCGCATCCAATTCNTTGGGGTCAACGTAGATAACATTACCTTGTATATTCTTTAGAAAATTCTCCAGTCTTGAAAGAGGCATCCTATTCTTCTCTAATTACAGATTCTGTCTAAGTTTATTTATCAACTAACAACAGTGACTATACGTTAGCCCAACCAGAACCATTGTAATGTTGTAGTTTATTATTTGATGAATTGTAAATTATAGCACCCTTAGTAAGATTTGTCATTGCATTTCTTTGAGCACTGGTTACTACAGGAGGATAAAATGGTGCTGTTGTACTAGTACATTTAACTTCACTATTGCATTCTACATCACCTGTAAATGTAGAAATGCCTGCGTTCACATTCCTACAAGCTATGTCTTGACAATCCAAATCCTGACTTATACTTATTCCATATTCACCTCCATTATTTTGGATACCAGTTACAGTATCTCCTGCTGTAAGATTAGTATAAAATTTTGCCATTAAAGTGTTCTCCTGTCATAATGATATCCAGCAATTGAATACTGGTTGTTGTTGCCTGGGTAATCCTGTGGAGTTTCACCCTTATATTCTGGAATCAGAACTTCCCCATCTTTCCTTGCACCGTATATATGGTAGAAACAATCAATAGTTGATAAATCAGTAATTAAATCAGTGTTAGTTGAATCCTCCACAATAACAATAAAATCTTCATCAATTTCTTGAATTACAAGATTTTGTTGTCTTCCGATTGGTTGTAACTGAACAGTAATACTATCAGTATCAACTAAATCTTTCCAATAATCTGGTAGGTTAATTACATTAGTTCCTGTGAGTCTACCACGATGATAAACGCCACCCTCTGGGCCTTCCAAACATACATATCTTAATCGATATCCCTCTTTTGTGGGATGTTCAATATCAAATCCTTTCCAACCTTGACTGTTAATAGAGCTGCCAGACCAAGAACAACCCTGCCCACTACATCCTAATAGATTACTCGTGTGAAGATTTCCATTGTTAATAGTTTGATCTCCAGTAACAACCAAAGCATCGGCAGTTTTACCGTCGCCATCTATCTTTACATTACCATCAGCTTTAATTGCGAGCTTTGACTCACAAACTGGTTGTTGATCAAGTGAATTTTGAGATGCAGAATTTGATGATACGTTTAAAACTGCTTCATATTCTGGCGATGCTGTTGGTTTTCCAACATAAACAGGGCCATTTAAAACAGCAGTTCCAGTTGGTGATTTATCTGGTGCTTCATATGAAACATCATTTGATCCAACTAATAATTTATCTGTTTGAGTTCTAGAAATGTTCATAATTTTCTCATAGTTGATAACTGTGTTTTCTTAAGGTTAGCTGTCAATGCACCAAATTTATCATCAGCAAATGATGCAGCAACCATGAAACCATACTTAAGTTCAAACTGACCTTTAGCAATTACAGTCATATCTTTGCTAGCTTTGGCTGTTAACTTTTGACAATTGAATCGAATATCTCCACCGTCCACATCAATTTCTGCAACTCTAGTCGCTTTCATGATGAGCTGGCCGTCCTCATCTCCACCACCATCTGCATCCACAAAAATATTTCTTGCTCTTAATAAGATGTTTCCATCTTTACACTCAAAGATCATATCACCTTGCGTACATTCAATGACCTTTGCTGGGAGAAGTGTTGAATCACCAGCATCCCTAACTTTTAATCCACCACCAAGAACCTCCATTGACATTCCTGGCGTATATAGAACTGCTTTACCAGTTCCAGGCCCACCGCCTGTTGCACCTTGTCCTGTGCTAGCATGAAATGCAAAAGATTGTGATTCTTGTGTTTGAATTTCAAAGTTTGTATCACCATGAATACTACTTTGTCCACTTTGCATAAAAAATCTAGAGAAATTTTTCTTATACAGATTTTTTTTGTCGTCTGGTGCTTTGGGTTTATGTTCTGACATTTTACTTATCAATACAACTAATTACAGTCACAACGGCGTTCTGACTAATTTGAGCGAGTTGAGATGCATCATCGACCTTGGTAAATTTAAGAACTGGTATCAGTTTAGCACCAAGTCCAGTGTCACTATTTATTGTTAAATCTGGAAGATCAGTAAATCCAAATCCACCGTTCACAACGTTTGCGCCCGTGATTAATCCATCTGTAATTTCCAATTCAACTTCAGCTCCACCAGCACCAGTTCCATCACCAACGCCAGTTCCATCACCAACGCCAGTTCCGTCACCAACGCCAGTTCCGTCACCAGTTCCGTCACCAATTCCGCCACCACTAACTGTAACTGTGTCATTATCATCATAACCGAAACCTGTGTTATCGACAATTACATCATCTAATGATGTAACATAATTTTGTTCTCCATCATAATTACCATTTGGATCAGGAATAACTTGAGTTACATTTCCATCCATATCAGTCTCTGTTGTAGTTGGTAAGTAACCTGAGCCTGGATTCGTTATAACGACATTTGTAATTCCAGTGGTAGGATTACCATTTGGATCAAGGACTGTTCCAATTATCGGATAACCACCAGCTCCAGATCCATTATCACATCCGTCCACAAATGAAAGTAATGGTGGTTGTGTGAATCCAAATCCTGGCCCATTGATTGCGACACCAATAATATTGCCAGCAGCATTTATAACTGATGATCCAGTTGCACCTTGACCGCCGCCACCTATAAAGTTAACGTTTGGTGGGCCACATTTAAGAACATTAGTGTTACAGTCTGGCGCACTTGGTTCTGCTGCAATCGCACCATCAAGTGTTGCAGCTAGATTTTGAATAGCGTTCAATCCAGCCTTATCAAGAATATTATCAAATATATCNTCAACTGATTTTCTAATTCCATTCTTTGAAGAAAATGTAGTTGGTTCTGGACAATTTATCACATCACATTCAAGAATGTTTGTTAGAATATTTGCAAACCTAATTGCTTTTGAGATAGTTTTACTTGGAAGTGGCATATTTCCACCCGTAAGACTGTTCAATTGACTGAACATATCTCCAAGAGTTGAATCTAAAATATTATTAAATTGTCCAAACATATCACCTAAAAAATTCTCAACGCCACAAACAGGAACATCTAAAACCTGACCAATCATATTTTCNAAACTTTTANNAAGNTAATCNTTAAGTGCATNNATTATCTTTTCAATATTACAGAANATCACATCAGNTAATGTNTTTGATGCTTGANNAGTNGGAACTTGATTAAATTTATCAACTTTTTCAGACAAANTCAAGTTTAATTCATCNAGTGTCTCTTGAATNAACCATGATCTACCACGACGAACTAACTTAGTCATGGAGTTATGAATTAAATTTGACGTTCTTTTTACTTCCGCTGTAGCGTCAATGATTCCACCGTATATTGGATCTACAGTTGGCCCTGCTCCAATAGTTTGAAGTGCCTCCATTTTTCGAGTGAAATCCTTAATCGCATTAGTTATCTTCGATAATTCATTATCTTCACATGGACTAAAACTATCTATTGTAATATTAGTTGCTTCTTCCTTTTGATTTTGTGAAATAGTTTTAACAACTTCACCAGACGTAAACGCAATTGATGCTTCATCTTTACCGTTACCGTTACCATTACCATTACCACCGTTACCATTACCATTCTCTTTTTTACTTATTTGATGTTTCCCAGCTTGTTGTCTAACTTTTGGTGGCGTATATGGTTTAAAACAAGTTTGTTTCTTATCGTTAAATTCCGATGTTTTTATTTCATCTTTAATGAAAGATTGTTTGAATAAAGTTCCAAATACGACTGGTTGCTGTCCATCCTCACCATCAAAGAAAAATCCAATTACAACTTCTCCACCTTGATACTGCATTGTTTCACCCAAAGCACCAGTGGATGATACATTAGGCGGCATGAGAACATGTGCTAGTGGTAGATCTTTATCAGCTAAATCATCTTCACATCCATGATATCCNATGATGCGAACACGACAACGATGAGAATAGATATCTTTANNATCTTTATCGTCAGNCTGTGTGCTCTCCAACAAATCAGCCCACTCCCCTTTCTCTGGATCGGTGACTTGACCGATCCACCACTGCATTGGATCTTTTCCTATGAAATTGGTTGATTGTTGATACATTTAACTAATCGTCATAAACTAAACACTCTGGTTCATCAGGATGCATATCACAAAATAATTCTAATGCGTTTGGATCGTGATGATCACCAGCTGCAATTTCCTCTTTATGATGTTCCGCATACTCTTCTAATTCATGCAATTCTTCTTTCGCATGTCTGCGTGCTGCTGGATTTGATTGTGGATCTTCGATAATTCTTTTATCGTATTCCATGTGATCTTCGATAGATTTCATTTGATTACTCCTTTTTCTTTTATTTAAGCGGTAAATACATCACGAATTAATGTGAGTTGGGTTTCTGATCTCCCACCACCAATTAGATGTCTTAATTCTGATACTAAATATCTTCCACTTATATCTTTGGTTTTTTCTTTTCCAAGTTCACTGTCACCAGAACTTCCATCACCTTTTTTAACAGGTAGTCTTACGTCAATAACGTTACCAGCTCTTAAATCAGGGTTAAGAGGAATTGATATTTGTAAAGATTGTGAAAATAATAAATTATTCCTAATATAAGATTTATTTTGATAAACGGCAAGCTCACTTTCTGGCACAGTATCCTCTTTTTTTGACCCTTTTTGAGAGACTCCATAATCATTCACTCGAAGCATTAAACGAGTTGGATGTTTTTCAATACCATCTAATAATTTAACAGGTTTTTTTAAATCTAGTTGTGTGATATCAAAATCAACTATGTCAACTTTTTGATTTTCAATATCAACATATGTAGTTCGATTTGCATACATTCCCATTCTTAAATTCATTCCAATATCATTTGTTTGATTTAGATTATTTTGCAAAATTTTAAAAGATCCGTCCATTGGCCGATCTGTATGTGTATATTTGACCGATTCTTGTTCCAATAAACTTTTAATTGATTTAAAATGATAACCATCCAAAGTTTCAAAAAATAAAAAACCAAAACTGTCTGTAGACGATTGTGTTTTGGGGCATAACCATTGAATCGTATCAAAGGGTCTTTTTAAATTTCCTACAAACGAATAAGAATTAGCGGCCTCATCACTTTCAAAATTTTTACTAGTTTGAATACCTTTTATGTCTGTTTTTAACAATTCTTTCACAGTTCCTGTTACATTACCAGCATACTTTTTATTAACTCTAGCAGTTTCGTTTATAATTGATTCAGCTGAAGTAAATTCTAAAGTTGCAATTTGTTTATTAGTTTCTGTTATAACATTCTTAACGGAGTTCAACATTAATTTGTGTTCTTCAGATTTAATTTCAAAATCATCAAAATCAGTAATCTTTACTGTAACATCTATGTACTCTCCACCAGTGATTCCCTCTCTACTTATTACTTGGTCAACATCAAAAAAAGTTACAGTCAACGCTATGGTTGGACTGTCAATACTCTCATAATAATCAATAAATGGATTTCCACGAACGATATCATAGTCCTCTTTTAAAGAACTTCCCTCATTCGGGCGTAACATACATTTACCAATAATAAATCTAGTTTCCATTATAACATCTTCGCAATTTCTGGTGGTAATCCAGATTTACTCATGTCTGACACTGATAGATATTTTTTAGATGAAATAAGTTTTCTAAAGGGTATATTAGCTTCTGTTGGTTTTATAGATACATCTGAAATTTGTGGTGGATTAGCTTGAACTAGAGGAGTAGGGTTATTAACAGGTGTCGGTGGTGTCGTAGTTTCTGTTACGTTAGTTGAATTACCCATCTCAACTTTAGGAGTTTCCAATGATCCCACATCTTCACTCTCCAAAACAGGTTTAACTCCACTTCCCCTCTTATCCAAATCATACTTATTACCAGTTATAGCATCCATGATGCCAGTCATAACTCTTGTTGTTCCAAAAGTTTTACCACCTTCTTGATCAAAATCTGTGAGATTTCCAGTTAATGCATCAATACCACCTAATAACCTACTACCAAGACTTCTTTTCTTTGGAAGTTGAATGCTTTCATCTCTATTAATTATGTCTTCGAGAGAATCACCAGAACCCTCTCCAAGTAAAGTTTTTGTTCCACCCTCACTTTGCACTCTCTCATATCTTCCTCTGTTACCGATACCTAAGAAACCAGCCAATCCTTTACTAAATTTAGTCCTCTTTCCATCATTAGGGCTTTTATAATCAATCACACGTTGGCCACCAACCATTCCCTTGTCATCAAATTCATATCCAGCATCAACTAACTTTTCATACTTAGATTCCTTAGACTTAGATCCCTCACCAGCCTCATCACCAGAACTCTTTATATCAATATTACCATCTTCTCCCATATTTTTTATTGCACCTTCCAAACCATCGCCTGCTTTGTTAGCAGTTTTTTGAATTCCACCTCCTATGAGTTTTGCAGCTGCACCGATGAGAGGTATTCCACCAAGTATACCAATTAGTGTTTTACCAACAGCACCTCCAAGAAATTTAATACCACCACCAACAGCAGAACCAAGAGCACCCTTAACTACAGGCAAAAGAGCAGGCCACATGACCTTCAATGCAAAACCAGTAGCTCCCAATGTTAGTAATCCTTTTAAAAGACCACCAAGAAAACTACCTCCTCCTCCTTTACTTCCAAAATCTTCTCCTCTAACTCCTTGTTGACCCTGTGGGCCTTGTGGGCCTTGTGGGCCCTTCAAACCTAAAAGTTTCTCAGATATATCTTTTTTCTGTTGTGCATCCTGTTCCTCTAAAAGTCTATCCTCCTTTAAGTCTTTTTCTAATTTATGATCAATTATAATATAATTTGCAATATCTCTAATCTCTGTCTGCATCGCTTCAACTGTTAGTTGCAAACTCTCTACCAACAATTTATTAGCATTAGCAACGCTCATGACAGAATCAGATTTAGCTAAAGCAGAACTAGCTACTTTCTCCACCGAGTCAACTCTCTCAAAGAAACTATTGACATTTATTTTATTTTTTGATTGTTCCTCATCCATACCTTTGAACACCCTCTTGTTGTTGTTTCTTTAGGTTTTCTTTTTCAATATAATTTTTTAGAAGAGTTACATAGATATCCCTCTCCCAAGGCATCATATTTTCGAGTTCCGTCAAGCTATATTTATGGTATTGCATAAGAGCGAAATTGATACGGTAATAGGATTCAAGATCCTCTCGTGCAATACTTAGCCGAAAAAATCGGCTAGACCCTCCAAAATAACGCTACCTTTTTTCTTTGTGTTTGGATTTACAACTTCAATAGTGTGAGATAATTTAGGCATTGTCTCAAAAAACTTCTCAACTTTTTTATATTGTTTTGAATTTAATTGTTCTATAAATTCAAGTCTTTCGGACGGAGTGTAATCCTTAGCTTCCCATGCGTCCTCTTCTGTATAAACTGTATCCATGCAATCAGCAACAACTTTAAAAGTTTTATTAACTATACTTTCTGACGCATCATCTATCGAAAAATTATTTTCAATAAACTGTGTAAGTGATGGATACTTCATACGAAGAGTCATATTATCATC
>FUFK010043405.1_pt1 | contig 14097 bp, 15 predicted proteins | sample 1021851 | NCBI WGS metagenome assembly FUFK01 (sample SAMEA51879418, study PRJEB19060) | metagenome | reverse complement strand
AACAAGACCTCAAGCAAAGACTTTCATTTATGCTTTCCTCTACGGAGCAGGAGACGCCAAGATTGGAAGCATCGTCGGAGGAACTGCAAGNAGATGGCAATGCGCTTAGGACACGCTTTCTACGAAATACACCTGCTCTTGAAGGTCTACGAGAACGAGTTGGACAGGCTTCTAGGAAAGGATACCTNANCGGACTCGACGGACGACGACTCTGGNTTAGATCAGAGCATAGTGCATTAAACACGCTANTACAGGCCGCTGGTGCGATCATTATGAAGAAGGCTCTGGTGCTTCTGGATGACTACGCNACACAGCACNNGATTGACTACAAGTTNGTGGGGAANGTACATGACGAGATACAATCGGAGGTGGCTNCNGAACAAGCAGAGAAGTTCGGCTGGCTNGCAGTNGAGTGCATCAAGGCGGCTGGNCTTTCTTTTGAACTCAGATGCCCNCTNGACGGAGAGTACAAAGTCGGANCAACGTGGNCGGAGACACACTGATGGAAAAGGTGACGGACCCAAACAGGATAGGTGACATAGCAGAGTTCTACGCCGTGACGTGGTTGTGGGACAACGGCTACGAGGTTTTTGTAAACTCTGGATCTACCGGGCCAGTAGACATGATCTGCGTAGACAAAGAAGGCAACGTCAAGTTCATTGATGTTAAGTCAAACCGAAACACCAACCTAACCGGACGCTCAGAGATACAGAAAAAGCTGAACGTTCAGTACCTACACTTTCACCCAGACACCCGTAAGTGTCGTTTTGTGGAGCACCAAGTATGAACAAACTCTACTCATTGGTAGACGACATATACAAAGTAGTGTCGGAAAAAGAGCCNGCAGANGGCGTTGATCTNTACGACGAGATTGACCGCTTTGGCGAAAACTGTAAGCGCCTGATGACAAACCTGTTCACAGAGAAGCGTGACGGGCGNAAGCTGCGAATGTCAAACATCGGACGTGACGACCGNTATCTGTGGAACGTAGTGAACAACCCGGATGTGCAAGAGGAGATGACTCCCAACACATACGTCAAGTTTATGTACGGGCATCTGATTGAAGAGATGCTTTTATTTCTAACTAGAGTCTCAGGACACGAGGTGACTGATGAGCAAAAGAAGTGTGAGGTGCGTGGTATTACGGGGTCTATGGACTGCAAAATTGATGGTGTTGTCACTGATATTAAATCTGTGTCCACTTTTGGGTTTAAAAAATTCAAAGACGGAAGTTTGGCTTATGATGACCCGTTTGGATACGTTGCTCAAATTAAGGGATATGCGCATTCAGAAGGCGAGACAAAGTTTGGCTGGCTGGCAATGGACAAGCAGAACGGNCACCTGACTTACCTGATGTACGACTCTGAGGACACTCAGGCTCCTGTGTACAGCAAGATCAGCTACGACATAGAGGAGCACGTTGACCGCATAAAAAAGCTAGTAGAGCAACCGGAAGCACCAGAGCACTGCCACGAAGCCGTACCAGATGGCAAAAGTGGAAACAAAAAGCTCGCAGTCGGTTGTTCGTACTGTCCCTACAAGCATACTTGCTGGCCCGGAGTAAGAACCTTCATCTACTCAAGTGGTCCCAGATATTTAACAGAGGTGGTCAATGAGCCGAAAGTCGCAGAAATCCAAGCTGGGTAACTTTAGATCGGAGTTTGAAAAAGATGTTGCAACGCAGTTACAACCATTTGGCTTTAGCTACGAGCCGTGTCAGATCGACTACAGGGTTGAAAGAAAGTACACCCCAGACTTTGTGTACGAACTTAACGGACGAGTCTACTACATTGAATGCAAAGGATATTTTCGCGCAGGAGACACGCAAAAGTATAGAGCGATCAATCAGTGCCTCAAGGAAAACGAAGANCTCATATTTGTACTGATGAAGCCTAATCAGAAAGTGAGTAAAAGTACCAAAAATACTATGGCTCAATGGTGTGACAAACACGACATTTTATGGTATAATATAGAAACACTAAAGGAGTTGGTTGATTATGTCTCTGACACTAGAAGAAATTAAGGAGCGTCTGCTGCGGCTATACGACCCTGATGATCTTATCGAAGCCTTGCAAATATCTTCAGAGGACTTGCTAGACAGATTTGAAGATAAACTGCTAAAGAACATCGAAGAGTTCCAAGAAGACCTAGAGGAAGAGACACATGAGTATTGACAACGCAAAACCTAGCGATTGGGACAGAGTAAGTAAAACGTCAACAGGAAAACTGTATCATCCGCAGGACAGACACATAAACAACGTAACAAAACCAGAGCACTACAACAAAGGTGGGATTGAGGCAATAGATTACATCAAGCAGCAGTTAGGCGGGGGCTTTGGTGATTACTGTTCGGGAAACGTGATGAAGTATCTTCACCGATATAAATACAAGAACGGCGTAGAGGATTTACGGAAGGCACGGCAGTATTTAGATTGGTTAATAGAGGATATGGTCAATGAAGGTTATTGAGGGAAAGTTTGGAGGTAAGAGTAAGGAAAAAGACGACAACATAAAAACATCAGAGTTTCTGGCTACGTTCACAGCAAAGGCTATGGACTACGAAGCAAGCGGCAAGCAAGTAAAGGTTGCTGTTATCATGTACGAAGACGGGGAAGTGTTTGAAGTTGCGTCCAACGAGCAGTACCCTGATGGTGTGTATATGCTACTTCAGTTAGCAGCACAAGCAATCATCAACGAAACTCTAGGTGTATCCTGATGTACAGGACGATACCCCTAGTCTTGCTTCTGTCAAGCTGTGCCATTTCAGATTTGGGGGAATGTCTGAAGTGGTCAACACAAGAGTACGTGGTACAAGAGTGCGCTGGTCACGGCCTAAGCCGCATCTGTGTAGACACAACCTACTACAAACCGTTTTGTTTAGTTAGAGAAGAGGAGAACTAATGGACGCATACCAGCAGTACATACACAAGTCCCGGTACGCACGTTACCTGCCAGAAGAAAAGCGCAGGGAGACTTGGGAAGAAACCGTAAACCGCTACGTAAACTATTGGGTTGATCGTGCTGNCCTNAATGACTTTGAAGTATCNGAGNTGTTTAANNCTNTCCANGACCTNGACGTNATGCCTTCTATGCGAGCACTGATGACNGCNGGNGANGCNNTNGACNGGGACAACGTAGCAGGGTTCAACTGTAGNTANNTGCCTATNGACCACCCCAAGGCNTTCGACGAGATGATGTACGTGCTNATGTGNGGCACNGGNGTNGGCTTCAGTGTNGANCGNCAGTACGTACAGAAACTACCAGAGGTGGCAGAGACGTTCCATGAAACCGATACAGTTATTAATGTGGCAGATTCAAAGATTGGATGGGCGAAATCGTTTAGGGAGTTGGTATCGTTGTTGTATTCGGGTCAAGTTCCCCAGTGGGACGTTAGCAGAGTACGACCTGCGGGTTCCACGCTTAAAGTTTTTGGAGGTAGAGCAAGCGGTCCAGAACCTCTGCTTGACTTATTCAGATTCACAGTCGAGTTGTTTCAGGGTGCGGCTGGAAGAAAACTTAGCTCCGTTGAGTGCCACGATCTTTGCTGTAAAATCGCTCAAATCGTTGTCGTTGGAGGAGTCAGACGATCAGCCCTCATCAGTCTCAGCAACCTCACAGACGACAGACTNCGANGNTGCAAGCACGGNCAGTGGTGGGTCGACAACCCCCAACGTGGANTAGCGAATAACTCAGCGTGTTACACAGAGAANCCNGACTTTGAGGCNTTNNTNAANGAGTGGACAAGCCTGTACGAATCAAGAAGCGGAGAGCGAGGTGTCTTTAGCAGAGTGGCAAGTCAGAAGCAGGCTGCACGAAATGAGCGAAGAGATGCTAGTTATGATTTTGGAACTAATCCGTGTAGCGAGATCATCCTCCGACCCTATCAGTTCTGTAACCTTTCGGAAGTTGTTGTCAGGCCGTCCGATACACTTTCAAGCCTCAAACGAAAAGTACGAGTTGCAACTATCCTTGGGACTCTACAGGCAACCCTTACAGACTTTAGATACCTGAGAAACGTATGGAAGACGAACACCGAAGACGAAGCACTTTTGGGTGTGTCGTTGACGGGGATCATGGACCACCCGTTGCTCTCAGGAAGGGGAGATAAGAATGAACTTAAGAAATGGCTTAGGGCAATGCGCTCAGAGGCAATCAAAGCCAACAAAGAATGGTCTGAGCGTTTGGGAATTAACTGTTCTGCCGCTATTACTGCCGTTAAGCCTAGTGGTACTGTCAGCCAGCTGGTTGATTCTGCCAGTGGTATTCACCCTAGGTACAGCGATCAGTACATTAGAAGAGTACGAGCTGATGCAAGAGATCCTCTTTGCGCCGTGCTTGAGGCTGCTGGTGTTCCTGTAGAGGACGATGTAATGTCACCCAGTACCAAGGTATTCAGCTTCCCTATAGCGTCTCCTGAGGGCGCTGTGACAGCCTCAGATATGGGCGCTATGGAGCAGTTGGAACTGTGGGAGATATATCAGGATGAGTGGTGTGAGCACAAGCCGTCNATGACTTGCTACTACCGGGACGANGAGTTTCTTGAGGTGGGCCAGTGGTTGTACAACAAGTTCGACAAGGTTAGTGGTGTTAGCTTTCTGCCGTACTCAGACCACACGTACCAGCAAGCACCGTACGAACCTGTAGACAAGAAGCTGTACAGGCAGCTTGCTAAAGAGTTCCCTAAGGAAATATCGTGGGACATAGAAGAGGCCAGCGATATGACTGAAGGTTCACAACAACTGGCCTGCACAGGGAACAACTGTGAACTATGACATGAAGATCATAGAGTAACCCTGAGACTTACCTACGTCCTCTGGCTTGTCCTTCGGGTCATGGGACGTAGGTATTCCTTCCTTCTGCATCTTCTTGATGCGGTCCTTTGACTTCTGACACATACTGTGGTAGTCGTGAGACGTATAGTTTACAGTGTGTTTGTCGTTGTGTACTTTCATTCTATTGTCCCTGTGTCTGGTCTGAAGTAAGCATTCTTGCCAGCTGCTGCTCAACATACTGTACAGCAACTTCTCTCTCGCCTTCAGACATTTCGTCGATGATTTCACTTACCATAATGTTTAAGGCTAACTCAGCGTTGGCACTTGCTTTTCCTCCAGAAGACAACAAAGTAATAAGCTTGTTGACGTACTGTGGGTTGGTCACGACTTTGGCAAAAACATTAGGAATATAAAGTGCCGCTGCTCCGATACCAATCCCGATTCCTGCAGAACCGGCGGCAGTGCCACCAATAACCGCAGCCCCCGGAGCTATTCCTCCCCTCAAAAGCGTACCGACTCCTTTAAGTCCTTTAGTTTCCAGCCCTCTCAAAAACAGAGCACCTGTATCTCCTGAGGCAGATTCAGCAGTTTCTCTAATTGCATTCATCAGCTGATTAAATCTAGGGAAATCAGAACCAAGTACTTCTTTAAATATTTTTCTTTGAGTGGGGTTATCTAAAGTAATAGCTAAGGTCCTTAGCTGCTGAACATTTGCTACGTCTCCTGACAAAACTTTGGTAAGTTTTTCTGAAAGAAAACCTTCCCTGAAAAGTCTGTCGACTTCTTCAAACGACTGGACAGACAGGGTTTCTCCTGCCTTTTTAGCAACGGAGTACGCCTCTGCCAAGCTTTTCTTTAGTGCTTGAACCTGTTCCAATCTACTACCCTTGGCAGCAATGTTACCAAGCGACGTGTAGGCTCCTTTATTTGCTGAACGCACAAACCCCTCAGTAACTTTAGGCATCATGGCGTTAATAGAGTTCCCGTAAGCTTCTTTTAGTGCCTTGTATTCTGCCGCAGCTTTAGGGTCTATCCTTTCCAAAGTATTTAGTATTGTTTGTCTAATAACTTCTGAGGCTTGCTGAAGCTCTGCGTGAATAACGTCGTTTCTACCGGCTCCTGCTTTCGGACCAAACGCAGCGTTAGCTCTGTTGGTAAACGACTTGTCGATCATAAGCAGTTCTGAAACTCTTATCTGACCCGACTCCAAATCCTTAATTCTTTGCATTGATTCTTCGATAAACTTTAGTGTCTGAGGCTGTACTTTGTCAGCTGCTTGCCCAGTCAAAGTTCTTACGTAGGCGTCAATAGGGTTAGTCAGAAAACGACTATCAATAGTTTTAAAAGTTGCCGTAGACAAGGCCCTGTTTATTTCGTCCAAGCCCTGACCGTACTGCTTTCTCAAAACCTCTACGCCCTCATCAATCAGCATACTAAACGTGCTGCCCATGTTGTAGGCGTCGTTTGCCATTCCGCTTGCGTTCTTGTTTATCAGTTCATTTAAAGAGTCAACGAGGGCGTTATTAACGGCTTCGATGTTAGAAGCCATTTTTTCTCTTGAGATCAAACCTACAGACGCAATCCTCTCTCTGAAGCTGTCAAGACCTGACTTAAGTACTTGAGAAGGCAGCAGTGTCGCTCCCTTAGCCTGCAGTAGTTTTTGAGTAGCAGCCAAAGACTCTGGAGAACCGGCAGGTAAAACAAGGTCAAGTGCTTCTTGAGCAGTTTCTTCAACAGACTTGCCCTGACGCATACGCAAGGCGTACCATGCAGGCTTGAGTTTAGTCAGGATGCCCATAGTAGTTACGTCTATACCAACAGACCACAAGGCTGCTTCTATGCCTTCCCTGTAGGCTTCTACAGTAGTTGACCCCTTAAGCTGCTCAGACTGTGCAGTACCGTATCCAGTACCTAATGCACCCATTGTGATGCCACCAACAACGGCTCCCGGAGGGCCTGCTACCGCAAAACCTCCTACAGTTCCTGCCATTGCCGCTCCAAGACCATAAGGCAGGTCCAAGTTTTCTTCTAAGTAGCTAAGCTCTGGTGCAGGAGGCGGAACAGTGTCGTCGTCAGTTTCTTCTTCTTCAGGAACAGCAGACTTCCCTGTGTACAGTTCCATCTGAGCTTGGAAACCGCTTTTGCTGGGCTCTGAAAGTTTCTGCATTGTCTCTTCAAAAGTACTCATTATTGATACGCCTTCATAATTTCATCGTAAGTGTACGTTCCGTTTTTAACAGCTTCCATTGCGTCTGCCCTGTCTGCTGCAGGCAAACCAAAAAAGTCAGACTCTATCACAAGACCCTTAGCACGTCTGTAGTCATCATAAGTAGGGGACTGAGCCATTGTAATTGAGTTCTGCAGTTCGTTCTCTGCGTTCTGCAACAGCACACTGAGACGACCAATGTTTACTTCGTTATTGTCTACATAGTCTATAATGCTTTGGATAGCGTAGTTTCTCTCACCGTCCGAAATAGCACCAGCAAAGCCTTGAAGACGTCGCATAACGGCTTCGGAAAGTATACCGGCTAAACGACCTTGGGACTGAGGTATTTCTTCTGAGCCTATAAAACGAAGAAGTGCTTTAGACATCTGCCGTGGGACGCCCCCGGTTCTAACTTCTTTAGTAGCTAAAAGATCAATCGCTTCCTGAAGAAGACTTGAGGTTTGCTGAAGCTCGTTTACTCTAAGAGACGCCTCTACTCTGTGACCAGCGTAGTCTGTCTCTAGCTTTTCTTGCCTAGCTACCTCAGGCTTATCAAAAGGCGTGTATCCCTGTCTGTTGACTAATTGTAACTGTCCGACAGGCTGTGTAGGGCTTCCGGGTCCGGGAAGCAGAGGTCCTTGCCTAGTGGTTCCGTCACGCATTGTCATAATTGACTGCGTGTAAGTATTGTTTTGTCCATCCCTGTAAATTAGCTTCTCTGTACTTTGGACATTAACGTCCTTACCGCCAGTCTTAAACTTATCAAAAATTTCTCTAGCTCGTGTCGGAGTAACACCTTCCATTTGAGCAGCACCCTTGAAGTAATCGTTTACGTCCTTAGGGTTTTCAAAGTCAAAGTTAGGGCTAGACAGCACTTGCTGCAAAAGACCTTCTTGAGTTTGTGTCTCCTGTTCACGCATAAGCTTTCGGATGTTACCAACTTGAGCTTCAGTACCGCCTAAAGAAGTAATGTCCTGAATCATTGCGGTAGGATCATCTCCTGATCTAGCCATTTGTGACGCTACGTCCACAGCACTAGCAAGCTCACCCTTTCTCTTGGTGTCCTTCATTTTAGTAGCAGTAGCCGACACTGCTGAAGCAGCCTGATTTCGGCCCATAGCTCTAAGCTGCTGAGCAATGTTAAACAGAGCTACGTCGTTGTTGTTTTTCTGAGCTTCGGAAGCTTGCGCCATAAGAGCGTTAAACTCGTCGTCGGCTTTCTTAGCTCTGTACTGACCACCTATGCCTCCAAGAGCTTGCCCAACTTGGAACATGCCTCGACCAAAGTCGGGTCTTGCCAGCCCACTTAATACTTCATTTGAAATGTTAATAGCCATTTTAAAACCCCTTAAAGACTAAATAGACTCTTTGAGCCACCACTAACAAGACCACCACCTAAATCTCCTAGCAAGCTTGCTTGTCCTATAGAAGAAGACAACAAAGCATTAATAGCAGCTGCGTAGCTTTCTCCGTAAGTTTGTGCCTGCTCAGACATTGCTTCACGCCTACGTTCAGAAGCAGCCATACCGGGCTCCAGTGCTGCCAGTGTCTGTCCCTGAGGCAAGTAAGAAGCCTCAAGAAGACTTGCAGCTGCCTGACGATCTCTGTCTTGGTCAGCCCGTGCGAACTCCATAGCCGCTATTACGTCTCTAGCTTGTTGCTCTTCTTGTGCTTGCGCTAGGGCCAACTGCTCTGAAGTGCCTCCAAACATCGCTGTACGGGTCCCTAAACGTCCTTGAGCAGCTAAACGCTCCTCTAAGGCTAAACGCTCTCTTTCTCTCTCAGGAGCCCTGAGTGCGGCTAAACGCTCTAAGACAGCCGTCTCACGGTCTGCAATAGGGTCCTGAGAAGACGTAAACATCGTCGTAGCNCCCGACAGAAGATTTTTACGTAAAGTTTCTTCATCAGGAGACAGCGAAACGTCATAGGTAAACTGCCCTGTTTCGGGGTCTTCGACCATACCAAACTGACTGCCAGTAGCTGTCGTTACTGTATAAGGCTGGAACTCCAGCATTCCGCTAAGCTCAGGGCCTAAGCCTTGGACAAACTCGCCTGTCGTTTCGTCAACGAATCCGGGGCCAAAGCGATTAAAAGCTTCTTGACCAGTAGCGCCTAGCTTATCATAAGCCTCTTTTATCAGTCCAGCCCCGGCTCCTATCCCTAAAATTTCTGCAAGATAACTCATTCTTAACTCCTAAAGAAGCTTTCCTAATAAAGCCATTACGTTAATCTCCTGTAGTGACAAAGCAAAACCGTTGATGTCTGCCTCCATACCTACCGTAACACTTGTGCCATAACCAGTGGCGTTTACGTTTCTTCTACTGGTTACGCTGTCACCTGTTGTGTACTCAGCCGTGGTATTAAACTCACTGACGTTAAATTCTCCGCTGACGCCCCCACCTGTAAGTGGTAGTCTTTCCGTACTAAACACTGTACTAAAATCATAAGCCCACTTAAGAAATACATCAGAAGCATTTGAGCTAACAATAGTTGGTCTAATTTTTTTAAGTAGTTTTATTCTAGCGGCGTCACCAAAAGTAAGTCCGGGGCCGTAGTATTTAAATCGGTACTTAGCGTTGTTGTCTTTGTAGCCTGTATATTCGCTTATTCCGTTGCTAGTACCTATGTACAAAGTGCCGTCGTTTAAGCGACTAAAAGAACTAAAGCCCGTACCAATCCAACGAGTAACACGGTAAGCGCCGTTTTCTAATTCACCTCTGACGTCAAAACAATAGATTACGTCCTGACCGACAAACGACAACAAATAAAAGTTTTCTTCTGGACTATAGACAGACCTAAAAGATTCTGTTTCAGTTTGTAACGAAATAATAATGTCTTTTGTAATATTAGAAGACAGAGAAGATATAGGCGCTGACTTTTCTTGTATCGTTCTACCAATACTCATAAGTCCTGCTTGGGACAAAAATATTACGTCAGTTCCTGTGTTTTGTACGGTGTCTCTGTCAACACAACCAACATTAGAAATTGTGTCTAAAAGAGTCATTGAGGCGGGTGCAGTTGCCCCTTGATATATAACAATACTACGTTTTCCAAAAATAACTAAAAACCCGTTATGGGCCGCTAATGCAACTATTTCGTCGTGTCCGTCAGGCCAAACTTTAGAAATATCAATAGAGCCTGAGCTTCCTCCTGACCATACGTGTCCTAATAAAAGATCAGACCAGTAAATAGTGGATTTGTCAGTACTAAAGTCGGCAGTCCACAAACGACCATAACCAGCAATTACTTCATTGCCAAACATTGTGCTCGAAACGCCTGCAGCCCCAGCAACCGTGCTGAGTTTTGCCACAGAGCCTCCGTTGGCGTACACTAACGGTTCATGCCCTCTTTGAAAAAAGTATATCTTGTCGTTGAAGTTCACCATCTTCCAGTTGTCGGCACTGATAGTGTAACTTCCGGGAGTTTCGTCTACAAGCGTAGTCGTCCCGCTCATTATTTTGTTGTTTCCTACAGAAAAAACTTTAGTGTTTCCTGCGTCATCTTTAAACTGCTTTATAGCACGTATAGTTTTGTTTGAGCCTAAAACTGTTTTGTTAGTGGTCAGTACGTTGTGACCCTTACGAGCAGCCACACGTCCNCGCTTGTCAATAACAGCGTTGTCTGCTATCTCAGCAAACGAAGGGTCTTGAGCAATCGGAGAGTCTTCGGTGTTTATGCCTTTGAAACCCGGAGCTACAAGATTGATGCTTTTGAGTTCACTTGCCATATTTATACCGTCTGGAATACCATTTCTTCAGGATGTTTAGCAGCGTCTAAAGCTACGGCATCTGCTAGTGTTTTGTTAGCAATGTCAAAGAACTCCGACACCGACGTGCCTCCAGTCTCTCCACGCTCACGAGCGAGCAAAGCCAACGCCATGTTAATGACAGGCTTAGAAGGAACTAACAACACGTCAGCGTTGTCACTCAGGTCTGCTTGTCTTTTTATAACGTCAAAACGTAAGTTGTACACGCCGTCTGGTGTAGGCCCCACAAGAACCTGAGTGTCACCGTTGGTGTCTAAGCCGTTAAAGGTGTAGTACTTTGGTGCACCTTCGACAGCTTCTGCAATGTACAAAGCGTTGTTAAACCAGTCCTTAGTTTGATAGTCCATAAAACAGTTTTGTGTGTCGTTAATTACGGACATGACTTTAACACTGTCGCCACCACCAGTCAAAGAATAAGTGTTGTCTGAGGCTGTAGTGGAAATAGAAATCGTTGCACGTAAGGCAGACCAGTCTGTAGTCTCTTCTACAATTTGTTTTGCGTCGTTAATGTAGTCACTAACCATAGTTGAGTAAGTTGTTTCTGAAACAGCACTTACCGTCTCCTCTCGCAGCCTACGCAATATGTTGTTCATTAAGTTCAAGTAAGTCATTTACAATTCCTTAGTAATCAGGAGAAAAGACTGTTTTTCAGTTCTTGTTTAACAAATCCGTCCAAAACATTAATTGCTCTTACGGGCGCTCTGTACTGTACAGCTACAAAGGGCTGACGTTGGTAGTCAGGCAAAGGTGCAAAAAGCCCCCTGCCGCCACTGCCACCACCTCCGCCACCACCACCGGAGCTTTCTTCTTCTTCCTCTTCCGGAGGAGGAGGGGGGGTTGTAGGCGTAACACAATTACCGTTTGCGTCTTCAACAGTTCCTTCAGGACACACACATTCGTCCGACCCGTCTGAACTCATAACTTTACCGATACCTTGTCCTGCACAAGGGTCAGGAGGAGTCGGAGTAGGAGTAGGAGTAGGAGTAGTGCCAATACTGACACAAACACCCTGTGCATTTTCAACAGTACCCTCAGGACACTCACATTGGTCAGTGTTGGGGTTCATTACTTTACCGCCTTGGCAACCATCACCTCCCGGTGAAGTGCTATCCGCTGCTTGATAACAATTCTTACTAAACGACTCTTCTTGTGAACCGTCAGTATAAAGTGTTACTAAAGTTCCTCCTTCTGGACCACGAGTTTTACAGTAGTCAGATTTCCATTTTTTTGTATCCGGAGTTGTACTTGCTTTTTGGTAACAAACCTCACTAAACGATTCTTCTTGCGTACCGTCGGTATAAAGTGTTACTAAAGTTCCTCCTTCTGGACCACGGGTTTTACAATAGTCAAATTTCCATTCTTTTTCTGGATTAACTACTATGTTGTTGCTACATTGGTTTAAGTCATTAACCATTTGCCCTGCTTTATCAGTTCCTTCAGGACATTCTACTTGAGTTATAGTATTATTACATTCACTTAAGTCATTAACCATTTGCCCTTGTTTATCAGTTCCTTTGGGGCATTCAACTTGAGTTACAGTGTTTTTTGTAACACAGACACCTTCGTCGTTTGGTTCGTATCCTTCTAAACAAGCACCACAAGAGCTGTCCGTAACGTCGTCTCCAGCAATATGCTNTTTNTTTTCTTCTAAACATTCTNNAGCAGTTGGTCCGTTGTCTCCTATGTCAGAGTCTTTCGCAATGCACTTCCCTGCTGCATCTTCTTCGAACCCGTCCAAACACTCGCCACATTCTGAAGAATCAATTACTATACCGCCTTGTCTTGATTCTTCTTTACCACAGTCATAAGAATCAACAACAGATCCGTCTATACATTCACCGTTTGGTCCTGTTGGAGTAAACCCTTCTTGTTTGCAAGGACCACATTCAAATTGTCCAGATCCGGCTGAAGTTTCTACGGTTGTTTGTCCTTTTTCTTCACACTCGTCTAAAGGAGCAAACGGTATAACAGGAACGCCTATAACGTTTTCTATTTCATTATTAATTTTGTCTTTAAATTCACCGTAAATAACACTGCCTAGGACGGAACCAAAAACACCCCCCAGTGTTCCTAAAACACTACCAACAGTTATAGTGCCAGTTTCATCGTCCTTAAATATATCTCCAACACTTCTAACAACCCAATCGCCTAAGTCTTTTAGGATTTGCTCTGGAGTACACTCTTGGTCGCCTTCTTTTCCACAAGTAGGGTTACCATCAAGAATGTCTTCAAACTTTTTACCAATTTCTGCTAAGCCGTCTTGTATTTCTCCTATAGTTGCGCCTTTAAAGATACCGCCCATGCCTGAAGGCAAACCGGGGAAACCAATATCTATAAGTACACCAACGGTAACACAGTCTCTAATCCACGGACCTGTAGTAGGACCTCCCGGTACGTTTACACACTCAGGGGGTATTCCTGCAGTCCCTTCAATAAAAATGTCTGCCATCTTTTTAATGGCGCCGACAGGATCTTCTGGAATAGTCCCTACAAAATCTTTTAGTTCTTCGTACTTGTTTTGTAGCTCTCTAACAACATCCTCACCGTACTTTTCAATAAGCTCCTTAAGGTTAGGGTCTTGCTCTTCTGTGTCGTCTGTGTCCCCTGTGTCCCCAGTTCCTTCCCCGATAATACCAGAGTAGTAGTCTGACCATCCGGGCATTTCAGTAAGATCGCTAACGTCTACTGCTTTTAGATCGTCTAATGTTGCGTCACCGTTTTCAAAACGCCTGAGAACTGAAATAAATTCTGATACTTGTCCTTGCCTTATAATACGGTCTATGTCGTCGTCGTCTAGGTCTTCAAAGTATCCTTTTATTATCTCAATAAATCTTAGTGCAAACGGACCAAAAAAGTCAGACGTTGAGGGATCGTAACCCGGACCTACATCAGTAAACTGAGGTAAAAGCTGTTCGTAAAAGATGTCAGTCCAATCAAATTCACTTCCTTCTAATTGCATCTTACTTGCCCTTCATCTTCATCAGCTTGTCAGCGCCACGTATGCCAAAGCTGGCTGTGACAGCAACAAAAAGCAAGTACTGGTAGTACTCAGGTAATTTGTCTAGCTCAGTAAACGCAATGCCTACCCGCTGCATGATACTCAGGTCATCCATAGCTACTCCGTAGCAAACCGCCAGTAAGGGCAGGGAAAGAACAACGGTGAACCATTCGTCTTTCCATGACCTCCCACTAGCTTCAGCCATGTGCTGTTCCCACGTAGCCGTGTTCTCAATGACTTTCATCTGAGCTACGTGCTTGGCTTGTGACTTCTCGTGTCTGTTAGCAAGCCAGTTCTGAGCCAAGTTTGCAATGGGTCCAACAAGGGCTGTCCACATAACTTACAAGCCCCTCAT
>FUFK010039017.1_pt1 | contig 14099 bp, 18 predicted proteins | sample 1021851 | NCBI WGS metagenome assembly FUFK01 (sample SAMEA51879418, study PRJEB19060) | metagenome | reverse complement strand
CGCCNGAAGCATGGTCGCGCGCGGGGCGCTGGCCGAAGGATCGGCAGCGAGCGCCGTCGCGGCATTGGAGAAGGCGGTCAGGCGCTCGTCCAGCTTGTTGCCGGTCAGTGCGCCTTCGATCCGGCCGAGCCACACTGCCCCCGCCTCGCTCCGCGCGAGATCGGACCCGGCGGCGCGGACTTCGGCGTTGCGCAGGTCGTTGCCCGAGCGCGTGATGCCGGACACGGTGACGCCGAGGCCGTTGAGCACGCGGTTCGAGCCGTCGCTGGGCGCGGCGATCTCGCGCGTGCCGGTGACGCGGCGCGAATAGCCCGCCGTGCCTGCATTGGCGATATTCTCCGACGTCGTGGTCAGCGCGGTCTGGTACGCGCGAACGCCGCTGGCGCCGATCGAGAGCATGTCGGTCATTCGGGCTTACCTTCCGCCGGCGGTGCGGCTTCCGTGACGCTTCCCGCCTTGGCGAGGAATGCGGTCATCGCCTTGCCGATCCCCATCGGCGTATGCGCGGCCATGTTCTCGGCCAGCTTCTGATCCTGCATATCGCGGAACTGGTCGAGCGCCTGGCTTTCGAAGAGGCTGTCGGCGAGCTTCGCCTTGCGCATCGACGCGAGCATCATCTTGGTGAAGATCGCCTCGAACTGCTCGCCCGCCTTGTCGAGATTGTCGCGCGTGCCGAGGCGAGAGGTGTCGGTGGAAACCGTACCAGCCAGCTTGAGCGTTGCAGGAGAAGGCGCGCGAAACTCGGTCACAGGACGATCAGCTCCGCCTTGAGCGCGCCGGCCTGCTTCAGGGCCTCGAGGATCGCGACGAGATCGGCCGGGGACGCGCCGATCGCGTTCACCGCCTTGACCACATCGGCAAGCTTCGGACCCGGGTCCAGCAGGAACATCGGACGCCTCTCCTCCTCGACGCCGACCGTGCTGCGCTGTTCGAGGGCGGTTTCCCCCTGGCTGAACGGTGCGGGCTGGCTGACGCGCTGCGCTTCATCAATACGAACAGTCAGTTTACCATGTGTTACCGCGGCGGGACTGACCCGGACGGCCGAGTTGATCACCACCGTTCCGGTGCGCGCGTTGACGATGACCTTGGCCGGCGCTTCGGCGGCATCGACGGCGAGATTCTCGATCTCGCTCATCATCTGCGCGCGGACATCGGCGCCGGGCTTGGCCATCACCGCGACCGACACGCCGTCGATCGCACGGGCGGTGCCGAAGCCGAAGCGACCGTTGATCGCATCCGCGACGCGCTGCGCCGTGGTGAAGTCCGACCGGGCGAGATTGTAGGTGAGCATCGGCGTGTCGGCGAAGCCGGTCTCGACCGCGCGCTCGACCGTCGCTCCCTCGGGGATGCGGCCCGAGGAGGGCGTGTTGACGACGATCTTCGACCCGTCGGCACCTTCCGCGCCAAGGCCTCCCACGGCGAGGTTGCCCTGTGCCATCGCATAGATCTGGCCATCGGCACCGATCAGCGGGGTCAGCACCAGCGTGCCGCCGCGCAGCGACTTGGCCTTGCCCATCGACGAGACGGTGATGTCGAGCTTCTGCCCCGGCTTGGCGAAGGGCGGCAGCTCGGCGGTAATCATCACCACCGCGGCGTTCTTGAGCGCCGGGTTGACCCCAGGCGGCAGCGCCAGGCCGAAGCGGGCGGTGACGCCCTTCATCGACTGGACGGTATATTCGAGATTGTCGTCGCCCGTGCCGGGCAGGCCGACGACGATGCCATAGCCGGTCAGCTGGTTCGAACGGATGCCCTGGAACGCGCCCAGATCCTTGATCCGCTCGGCCGCGACGGGCTGGGCGAAGAGGAAGGCGGTGAGCAGGGCGATGAGGAATCGAGTCATGTGCGGTTTCCTCAGAACGGGCTGATGACCGAGAAGAAGCGGCTGAGCCACCCCTGACGGCTGGCGCGGGCGACATCGCCCTTGCCGGTGTAAGCGATGCGGGCATCGGCGACGCGGGTGGAGGCGATGCGGTTGTTCGCATCGATATCGGTCGCGCGGACCACGCCCTTGATCTGGACGAACTCGTCGCCGCGGTTGAGCGTCACGCGCTTCTGCCCCTGAACCAGCATGGTGCCGTTGGGATAGACTGCCGCGACGGTGACGGTGATCTCACCCGACAGCGCGTTCGACTGGTCGGCGCTGCCAGCGCCCTTGAAGTTGCGCTTGCCGCTGAGGCTGGCGTCGCTTTCCTTGAACAGCGACAGCGCGCCGGTGCTGGGCGGGGTAAGTCCGAAGCCGCCGCCGCTGTCGAGCTGCGAGCCTGCGGACTTGGATGCGCTGGTGCGCTCGACCAGCACGATCGTCAGCGGATCGCCGACGCGGCGCGCGCGCGTGCCCTCGTGCAGTGCGGCATAGCCTTCGCTCGCCTGGAAGATCGACCCATTGGCCGGCGCGGCGGCGGCGGGCGCGACCGGAAGCGAGGCGCTGAAGTCCTCCTTCGGCCCCTTCTTGCCGAACAGTTGCGCCTTGGCGGGCTGGGCGATGGCGATCGCCGCGACGATCGCGGCGCCGGTGAGCAGGCCTGCTGCGAACTTCATGACATTCCCCCTGGAAGCTCTGGCCTCAGATGTTCTGATTGACATATTTGAGCATCTCGTCGGACGCCGAGATCATCTTCGAGTTCACCTCATAGGCGCGCTGGGTCTCGATCATGTCGACCAGCTCCTCGACGACATTGACGTTCGAACCCTCGAGCATGCCCTGGCGGATCTTGCCGCGGCCGTCCTGACCGGCGATGCCGAGATTGACCGCGCCGCTGGCCGAGGTCTCGACCAGGAAATTGTCGCCGATCGCCTGCAGCCCCGCCGAGTTCGGGAAGGCCGCGATCTGGATCTGGCCGATCTGGCTCGATTCGGTCTGGCCGGGCACGGTCGCGGAAACGGTGCCGTCGGTGCCGACGGTGATCGCGGTCGCCCCTTCCGGGATCGTGATGCCGGGCATCACCTGATAGCCCTCGGCCGTCACCAGCAGCCCTTCGGGGCTGCGCGTGAAATTTCCTGCACGGGTATAGCCGAGCTGGCCGCCGGGCATCTGAACCTGGAAGAAGCCGTTGCCGTCGAGCGCCATGTCGAGCGCGCCGCCCGTCGTCTGGAACGAACCCTGGGTGTCGATCCGCGCGGTGCCCTGGACGCGGACGCCGGTGCCAAGGTTGAGGCCGGTGGCGTATTGCGTCTCAGACGTGCTTGCCGAACCGGGCGCAGTGACGACCTGATAGGCGAGCGCTTCGAACGAGGCGCGGTCGCGCTTGAAGCCCGTGGTGTTCACGTTGGCGAGGTTGTTCGAGATCACCCGCATGCGCATGTCCTGGGCATCAAGCCCGGTGCGCGCGATGTGCATTGCTGCGGAACCCATAGCCTATTCCTTCCTCAAATCTCTCAGCTCACGCGCATCACGCGTGCTGATGTTTCAGCTGACGCGCATCAGGCTCGCGGAGCTCTCGTCCATGTTCTTCGCTTCGCGGAGCAGGTTGGCCTGCACCTCGTAGCTGCGCTGGTTCTCGATCATGTCGACCAGCGCCTGTGTGAGGTTGACGTTCGACTGTTCGAGCGAACCGGTCTGGACGCGCGCGTCGAGATCGGCGGGCAGCACGCCGCCACCGCGGACGTGGAGCAGATTGTCGAGCCCCTTGACGGTGCGGCTGCCCTGATCGCTGACGAGTTTCAGCTGATCGATCACCTGTGGCGGGGCGGCGGGATCCGCGCCCGGCGCCACGATCGAAATCGTGCCGTCCTCGGCGATCATGATCTTGTCGTGTGGCGGCACGGTGATGGGGCCCCCCGACCCCATCACCGGGAAACCGTCGCCGGTTTCCAAGACGCCACTCGGCGCGATTCGGAGATCGCCGCGCCGTGTGTAAGCTTCGCTGCCGTCGGCAGCCTGCACGCCAAGCCAGTTTTCGCCCGTGATGGCGACATCGAGTCCGCGGCCGGTCTGGACGACCGTGCCGGCGCGCCGGTCCATATCGACCACGGTCTCGGCGCTGGGCTGGCGGCTGTCGTGGCCTTCGCCCTTCACCATCATCCGTTCGAAATTGACCCGGTCGGCGCGGAAGCCGATCGTGGAGGCGTTCGCGATGTTGTTCGCGATCGTCGCCTGCGCGTCCATCTGGCCCTTGAGCCCAGACAGCGCGGTATAGACGAGCCTGTCCATCGATTGTGCCTCCTAACCGGGTGAAATCAGCTGCGGATGTTGAAAATGGTCTGCGAGATCTGGCTTGCGGTATCGAGCGCCTTGGCGTTCGCCTGGAAGTTGCGCTGCGCCGCGATCAGCCCGACCAGTTCCTCGGTAATGTCGACGTTCGACCGTTCGATCGCGCCCGACATGAGGCCGCCAAAGCCGTTGGTGCCCGGCTCGCCGAGCCGCGGCTCGCCCGAGAGACCAGTCGAGGCCCAGGTCGAATTGCCGAGCTGACGCAGGCCCGACGGGTTGGAGAAGTTCGCGAGCGCGACCTTGCCCAGCGCCTGGCTGTCGCCGTTCGAGAAGCTGGCACGGACGGTGCCGTCCTCGCCCACGGTCACACCGTCGAGCTGGCCCACGGCCTTGCCGTCCTGCGAGCGATTGTTGACGCTGAACGGCGCGCCGAGCTGCGTCGTGGCGCTGCCGAAATCGAGCGCGATGGTCTGTTCCGTGGTGCTGGTGCCGACGGTGAACGGCGCAAACTGGGTCGGCGCGGTCGGCGCGGTCAGCGCACCGCTCGAATCGAAGGTCAGCGTGATCGGGGCCGGATTGGCCGGATCGGTGCCGAGCTGCTTGTCGCCGACAAAGGTGTAGACCGACCAGCTGCTCGGCGAGGCCGAGGTTTCGCGCACGAAATAGCTGGTCATGGTCAGCGGGTTGCCGCTGGCGTCATAGATCGTGGTCTGGGTCGAGTTGTTGTAGGTGCCCGGATCGAAGCGGTCGAACGCATAGGGCGTGTCGGGCGTGAAGCGCGACGCTTCCTTGGGCACCGACGAATAGGCCGAGAGATTGAGCGAGAGATTCACATTCTCGGTCGCCTCGGGCACGCCGCTGGTCTGCGGCAGGCGCAGGTTGACCGTAGAACCCAGGCCGGTCGCGATGACCGCGCCCGAGCCGTCGACCGGATAGACCTGAAGATACGAACCCTGCGAATCCGTGACGTAGCGCTCGCTGTCGACCAGGAAGCTGCCGTTGCGGGTGAAGTTGACGCCGGCGGCGTCGAGGCTGGGCTTCACCGCGAAGAAGCCGTCGCCCGAGATCGCGATGTCGAGCGAGGACGAGGACTGCTGGGTGCCGCCCTGGCCGAACTGCTGGCGGATCGCCTTCACCGTGGTGCCCGAACCGATCATCTGGTTCGGGTTGAGCGACACGCTCGACGCGATGACGTCGGCGAACTCGGTCCGGCTCTTCTTGAAGCCGTTGGTCGAGACGTTCGACAGATTGTGGCTGATGGTCGACATATCGGTCTGCGCCGCCTGAAGACCCGAGAGCGAGGTGTAGAAGGACATTGCTTATGCTCCTTGAAAAGGCTCAGCCGATCTTGCGGACGGCGGTGGTGGAAACCTGACCGATGCCGGGCAGGGTGAGGACGGGGTTGCCGTCGCTGCCCATCGCCACCGCGGTGACGGGGGCCCAGACAAGCGGCTTGGCGGAGACCGCGCCGCCATCGGCATTCTGCGCGGCGACGCGGATCTTGAACGGGCCGTCGCCGGCCTTCTCGCCGGTATCGGTCTTGCCGTCCCATTCGAACTCGAGCTGCCCCTTACCGGCCTTGCCGAGGGCGACGTTCCTGAGGATTTCGCCGTTCGGCCCCTCGATCACGACGTTGACCTCGTTGGCGTCGGCGCCGAGTTCGATCACGCCGCCAAGCGTGCCGTCGGTGCGCGGATAGGCCGTGTTGCCCTCGGTCAGCACGGTACGGCCGACCCATGAGACGAGGTCCGTGGTCGAGGTCGCGCCGAGCTTGGTGGCGATCGCCTGGAGCGTGGTGTTCATCTCGCTGATGCCGGCGAGCGACGAGAATTGCGCCATCTGGGCGACCATCTGCGTGTTGTCGACCGGATCGAACGGATCCTGATTCTTCATCTGCGCGGTCATCAGCGTCAGAAAGTCCGACTGGCCCAGGGTCGATTTGCCCAGCCCATTGGCCACAGCATTCTTGTCGGTGGCGCCGGTCCGGCCGATGCCGAGCTTGGTCATCATCATCATCAAAGCCGGCCATCAGCTGCGTCCCAAATTGAGCGTCTGGGTGATCAGCGTCTTGGCCGTCTGCATCACCTCGACATTGTTCTGATAGGTGCGGGCGGTCTCCATCATGTCGACCAGCTCGCGGGTCTCGTCGACCGCGCTTTCCCAGATGTTGCCGTCCTTGTCGGCCATCGGGTTGCCGGGGTCGTAGCGCTTGGTCGGCGCNTCGCCNGCGNNGACGACNNTNTCGACATCGANNGTNGCNANNNNGNTCGCNGCGTCGAANGCGGTGCGGAACACCGGCTTCATCGTGCGATAGGCTTCGCCCGGGCTGGACGCGACCTGGCCGACATTGGCGAGGTTCGACGCGGTGGTGTTCATCCGCACGAGCTGCGCCGACATGGCGCGACCCGCGACCTGGAAGATGGAAAGCGGCTGGTCGGACATGGGTTATTCTCCCTTCAGCGCGCGCTTGAGCGTGTCGATGCGCCCGTTGAGAAAGGCGAGCGTCGTCTGATAGGCGACGGCATTCTCGGCGAACGCGGTCTGTTCGGTGGCGAGCTCGACGGTGTTGCCGTCCAGGCTGGGCTGCAGCGGCACGCGATATTTGGTCGCACCCGAGATCGGATCGGTGCCGGCCATGCCGGGCGTTTCGATCGCATTCAGTGCTTCGCGAAAGTCGATGTCCTTCGCCTTGAAGCCGGGGGTCGAGGCGTTCGCGATGTTCGACGCGAGCACGCCCATGCGCTGCGAACGCACCTGAAGCGCCGCGCCGTGCACCCCGAAGAGACTGTTGCTGCCCATATTGACGGTCCTCATGCCAATGTTCGGACGGTTCCTAGCAATGGGCGTGCCAGTTTGCGGGGAGCGGGCCGGAATCGCCGCATTTGCCGTTTTGGCGAGTAGGGGCGGCAAGGATTTGCCGGGCGGCGGCGGCGGATTTGCCGCTTTTGCCGGTCAGGCGTGCGCTTGCCGGGGTTTCCCACCCGGGGCGCGAATTGGCCCGGCGCTTGCAGAGCATATGCGCATGAATAGTGCCGCACCCACCGATCTCGCCGCGCTGGCCCCGCTCGACGCATCCGTGCTGCTCGACCCGCTGGCGCTGGCCATCGTGCTGGGCGGAACGGCGATAAGCGTGCTGCTGCGCCACCGTCTGGCCGATGTCGGGCGTGGGTTGGTTGCACTCAAGACGCTGCTGCGCCGCCCGTTCGACGCCGCGCAGCTGATCGCGCAGGCCGGGTCGCTTGAGAAGATTGCCAAGCGCCACGGGCTGATCGCGCTCGACCGGTCGGTGATCGACGATTCCGACATGGCCGCAGCGGTCGCGGCGGCAGTCGATGGCGCAACTCCGTCCGAGATCGAGGCAGTCATCCGCGACCGCGTAGCGACCCGCGTCGAACGCCACCGCGCGGTGATCGAACTGTGGAGCGGTGTCGCCGAGGCCGCGCCCGCCATGGGGCTGATCGGCACGATCCTGGGCCTCGTCCGCATGTTCGCCGCAATGGATAACCCGGACCGCATCGGCGCGGCGATGGCGGTGGCGTTGCTCGCTACGCTTTATGGTGCGTTGCTTGCCAACCTTGTCGCCATGCCGATCGTCGCACGCCTGAAGCGCCTCGCACGCGTCGAAGCGACCGAACGGCTGCGGCTGGCGGCCCCGCTGGCGCGCCTCGCCACGCTCGAACGCGCGCGCAAACGCGAGATCGCGGCTTGAGCGCGGCGCTGACCCCGGACAGCTGGGACGAGATCGCCCCGGCGCGATCGGTGTGGCTGATCACGCTCGCCGATCTGGCGCTGCTGCTGGTCGGATTCTTCGTCCTGCTCCAGGCGCATCGTGAGGCGGATCGCGCGCGGCTCTTCGCGGGCTTGCGTAACGGCTTCGGGGTCGAAGCACCGGCCCCGATCGACCCCATGGCGGTCGCCCGTGCGCGGGTCGATGGCTATGCCCCGGGCAGCGCCGATGCGGACCTCGCCGCCACGATCGCCTGGGCACGCGATGTCGCGCGCGACAAACGCACTGCCATCACCATCACCGGATCGACCGCGCCGACCGGCGATGTCGATCCGCGAACTGGCAGCGCCGCCATCCTCGCCGCTGATCGCGCGCGGACCGTCGCTGCGGCTTTGGTCGCACAGCGCGCGGTGTCGCCCGACCGCCTGATCCTTCGCATCGCGCCCGGCCATCGCCGTGCTGTGACGCTCTCCGTCGGCTTTGCTGGCGATCCCGAACTTCAAGCTGGAGATCCGCAATGATCGCACTCCTGATCGCCCTGTCCGGCCCGACCGGGGCCTTTCAATCGACCGAGGCGCTCGACCAGCTCGTCGAACGCTTTGCCGGAGCCCCGATCGGCGCCGAGGGCGGCGCGCGCGCGGCTGTCGACAAACGCCTCAAGCTCGCACCGTGCGACACGCCGCAGCTCAGCTGGCGTTCGGCAGCCGAGGATGCGGTGGTGATCCGCTGTCAGGGTCCGCAGCAATGGCGTGTGTTCGTGCCGGTCAACGCCCTGCCCAAGGCTGCTGCGCCCACCGCCGCCACGCCCGCCCCGGTCGCGGCCAAGGTCGAATTCGTGATTCGTCGCGGCGATCCGGTGATGCTGGAGGCGGGTGCCGCCGGCTTCTCGATCACGCGCGAAGGGCTGGCGATGGCCGACGCTGCGGTCGGTGGTCGCGTGCTGGTCAAGACCGACGACAAGCGCCCGCCGGTTGCCGCAATTGCGCTGGCCCCAGGCCGCGCGAAATTGCCCGGTTTCGGGGACTGATCTAATCCAATCCTCCCCGCCAGGGGGAGGTGTCGCCGAAGGCGACGGAGGGGGAGGACGGCTGTGTCCTTGCCCCTCTTGCCGTCGCCCTTTCTCCCCCTGCGGGGGAGGCTTGTGAAGTGCGGCGGCAAAAAATTCGCCGCCCCTGCATTTTTTCCTAAAGCTCCCCGTCAAAGCGTCGTTTTCGCGTATGTCCGCAGAAAAAGGGTCGCAGACATGGTGGATCCAGTCGGCTTTAAGCCTGCATCACTCGCCCCTCGGCTCACGCCAGTGGCCGCTGCCGCGCCCGTGCGTTCGGTGGAAGGGGCAACGCAAGCTGCCACGACCAGTGCCGCCGCGTCGCTGACGCAGTCGGCGGCGGCCAGCGCCCCGGTCGATGCCGAGCGGGTCGCGCGGATCAAGAAGGCGATTGCCGATGGCAATTTCCCGCTGGTCCCCTCGACCATCGCTGACCGGCTGCTTGCGCTCAAGCTCCAGTGGAACCCGAATGACGCGGCATGACGCCCTGGTCCGCGTGATCGAGGCGCTCCACGCCGAGATCGCCGCGTTGAAGGCGAACGACGTCGCCGCGCTCGAACGCGCGACGCGCGAGAAATTGATGGGGATCGAGGCGGTGGGGGCCGCCAATGACGACAATCCCGCGCTGTCGGGCGAGCTCAGGGCGCTCGCCGAGGAAGCGCACCGGCTCAACGAGAGCTGCCGCATCTATGTCAACCTGATGGCCGCCAATGTGCGGCGGCGGCTGACGGCACTGACCGGCAATGATTTGCCGTCCTACCGGCCCGGACTTGCCGCCGGGTAGAAAGAAGATGCGCGCACAAAGCCACAAAGTGCGCTAATCTTCAGGTGATCGCGCCGGCTCCTGCCTAGGGCGGCTAGCGCCGCAGGCATTCAATCTTCGTGGCTTTGTGTCTTCGTGCGCGAACCCACTTTTCTTATTCTGGCACGGCTCTTGCTGATCTCTCCGGACCCAAGGGGATGAGAAGCAAGGCCTATGACCGTACCTTCGATCGGAGCCAGAACGAACGTCACCACGGCGATTGCGACGGCGAGCCAGAAGACCGGCATCGACTTCAACTATCTGCTCGGCCAGGCACAGGTCGAAAGCGGCATGCGCGCCGATGCGCGCGCGCGCACCTCCAGCGCCACTGGCCTCTATCAGTTCATCGAACAAAGCTGGCTCGGCGTGATCAAGGATCATGGCGAGAAACATGGCCTGGGCTGGGCGGCGGACAGCATCCGCCAGACCGCTACTGGCCGTTACACCGTATCCGACCCGGCGACGCGCCAGGCGATCCTGTCGCTGCGCAACGATCCGCAGGCGGCATCGCTGATGGCGGCCGAACATGCCAGCGATAACAAGGACGCGCTGGAAGCATCTTTGGGCCGCGAAGCCACCGGCACCGACCTCTATATGGCGCATTTCCTGGGTCTTGGCGGCGCGCGCAAATTTCTGCGCGCCATGGATGCCGATCCGACCCGCGGCGCGGCGAGCCTGTTCCCCGCCGCCGCGCGCGCCAATCGCAACATCTTTTACGCCAGTGACGGGTCGCAGCGTTCGCTGGGGCAGATTTATGAGCGCTTCGCCGGAAAGCTCGATCGCGGAGCCGCTGCGGTCGGCGCGACCGGTGCGGCTTCGGGCAGCCTCGACGCCCGGTTCCAGACGCTCGTCGCCTCGCTCGGCGAGGATGTCGAAGTGGTGCTCGGCAATGACGCGGTCGGACAGGATCGCGGCTGGCTGACCACGCTCGACCGGCTGGAAAACGCCGGACGGCTCAAGGCGTCGACGCTGCCAACCGTCAATCCGCTGCGCCCGACGCCGGAAACGGCGCGGCTTGCCTATCTCATGCTCGCGCAGATGGGGGCCTGACCCGCAATGAACGCACTTTCGCTCAAGGGCGGTATCCTCCCGGGCCTGCACAGCTTCGCGCTGCCCGTCGCTATTCTGGTGCTGGTGGGCATGATGGTCGTGCCGGTGCCGACCTTTCTGCTCGATGCCTTTTTCATCATGAACATCATCATCAGCCTTGCCGTGCTGATGGTGGCGCTGAACGCGCAAAAGCCGCTCGACTTTTCGGCCTTCCCGACCGTTCTCCTCTTCGCGACGTTGTTCCGGCTAGGCCTCAACGTCGCATCGACCCGCGTCGTGCTGGGTCATGGTCATGAGGGCGAGGCGGCCGCCGGCCATGTGATCGAGGCGTTCGGGACGTTCATGATCGGCGGCGACTACATCGTCGGCCTGTTCGTGTTCGCGATCCTGATCATCATCAACATGATCGTCGTGACCAAGGGCGCCGGGCGCGTGTCCGAAGTGTCGGCGCGCTTCACCCTCGACGCCTTGCCCGGCAAGCAGATGGCCATCGACGCCGACCTCAACGCCGGTCTGATCACCCCCGACGAAGCCAAGGCGCGGCGGGTCGAAGTCTCGACCGAGGCCGATTTCTACGGCGCGATGGACGGTTCGTCCAAGTTCGTGAAGGGCGACGCCGTCGCCGGCCTGCTGATCCTGTTCATCAACATCATCGGCGGCCTGATCCTGGGTCCGGTCAGCCACGGCATGTCGCTGGGCGAAGCGGCGCAAACCTATGTGCTGCTCGCGATCGGCGACGCGCTCGTTGCGCAGGTCCCCGCGCTGCTGCTGTCGATCGCCGCCGCCGCGATCGTCACCCGCGTCAGCGCGAACAAGGATCAGGACCTGACCGGTCAGATCGGCAGCCAGTTCGCCAGCCATCGCACCTGGACCCCGGTCGCGGCGATCACCGGCCTGCTCGCCTTCCTGCCCGGCATGCCCGCCTTCATCATCCTGCCCGCTGCCGCAGGGTCAGGCTATATGGCGTGGAAGATGTGGCGCGCGAGCAAGCTGCCGCCGCCGCCCGCCATCGTAGAGGCCGCCGAGCCGGTCGATCCCTCGCGGATCGGCTGGGACGAGGTCACCGACAATATGCAGGTGATGATCGACATCGGCTATGGGCTGGTGCCGCTGGTCGACGAGCGGCGCGGCGGCGCGCTGATGGGCCGGATCACCGGCGTGCGGCGCCAGCTGTCGAAGGAACTCGGCTTCGTCGTGCCGCAGGTGCGGGTACGCGACGACATCAACATGGCCCCCTATGCCTATCGCATCGTCGTCGGGGGCGTGGTGATCGGCGAGGACAGCGTCTCGCCCGACGAAATGCTGGCGCTCGACACCGGCCAGGCGGTCGGTTCGCTGCCCGGCAAGCACGCCAAGGACCCGACCTTCGGGCTCGACGCGATCTGGATTTCGCCCGCCGACGCCGATGCCGCGACCGGGCAGGGCTGGCTGGTGGTCGATCCCGGCACGGTGATGGCGACGCACCTCAATCAGGCGCTGATCTCGAACGCGTCCGACCTGCTCGGCCCGGACGAGGTGCAGGCGCTGCTCGACGGTCTGCGCGAACGTGCGGCACAACTGGTCGCCTCACTCTCGCCCAACCCACTGCCGATCACGACGCTCACGCAGGTGCTGCGCGGGTTGCTGGCGGAGAATATCCCGCTCAAGGAATTCCGCCGCATCGCCGCCGCGATCGCGCTCGCCGCGCAGCGCACCGCCGATGCCGACGAGATTATCGAGCTGATCCGCCCCGAACTCGGTCCGCTGATCATCCAGCGGCTGTGCGGGGTGCGCGAACCGCTGCGCGTGATGACGCTGGAGGGGCAGCTCGAGGCGCTACTGGGCCAGGCGATCCGCTCCGACCCGTCGAAGCGCCACACGATCGAACCCGACCTTGGCCGCCGCATCGTCGACGCGCTCCAACGCGCCGCCCAGCCGCTCGTCGCCGAGGCCAAGCCGTTCGCGCTGGTCGTCCAGCCGACGATCCGCATCGCAATCCGCAAACTCGTCCGCACCGTCCTGCCCGACACCCCGGTGATGAGCTTCTTCGAAGTGCCGGAGGATAAGTCGGTCGAGGTCGTCGCCGTGATCGGCGCACCGGAGGCACTTGCCGCATGACCTATCAGCCTGCCCCCAATGAGTTCGCGATCACCTATGATCGCCGTGGCGACACGCGGCGCGATATGGACGCACTGGTGCGCAAGCATATGCCGTTGGTCCGCCGGCTGGCGTGGCATGTCCATGGGTCGATGAGCACGCTGATCGATGTCGAGGATCTGGTTCAGATCGGGCTGGTCGCCTTAGTCGAGGCTGCGGCGAGTTTCGAGGATCGCGGGCTGGTCAGTTTCGACCAGTATCTCCACACCCGCGTGCGCGGCGCGATGATCGACGAATTGCGTCGGCAGGCAACGATCACGCGCGGCGCGATGAAACGCCGCCGCGCTTATCAGGATGCGGTGAGCGCGCTGGCCGCCGATGGTGCCCGCCCCGATGAGGCTGCAGTCGCGAGCAAGCTGGGCGTGACGGTGGACAAATTGCGCAGCGACTATGCCAGCGCCGAAGCGGTCCGGTTTGACTCGATCGACGATGTCTATTCCGACGAAGGCCCGTGGTTCATGTCCGACGAACCCGACGCCTTCGACCAGCTCGCCGACGCGGACCAGCGCGAGGCGCTGATTGCGGCGATCTCCGAACTGCCCGAAAAGGAGCAGTTGGTGGTGCAGCTTTATTATGTCGAGGAATTGAACCTCGAGGAGATCGGCCAGGTGCTGGGCGTCGGCGCGGCGCGGATCTGCCAGATCAAGAAGAGCGCGCATGATCGGCTGAAGAAAGGGCTGATGCGGCGACTGGGGTGACGCGCTTTATGCGAGACAGTCGCGACTGGCGTGCTACGCAAGCGGGGTGCGTCGCCATCTCTATCTGATCGCCGGATTTATCTGTCTCGGCCTGGCCGTGATCGGCGCGATCCTGCCGGTGATGCCGACGACGGTGTTCGTGATCATGGCGGCCTATTGCTTCGCGCGCAGCTCGCCGCGTCTGGAACGCCGNTTGATCGAGCATCCGCGCTTTGGCCCGCACATCGTCCGCTGGCGCGAAAAGGGCGCGGTCAGCCGCAGCGGCAAGGTCGCGGCCAGCATCGCCTTTGCCGTCAGCATCGCGCTGACCCTCGCACTGACCGCGATGCCCTGGCCGCTGATCCCGATCGGCGCAGCGGTGGTAATCGGTGGCTGGCTATGGACCCGGCCTGAAGCCTGATGCCTTGCCCTGCGCGCAGTCCCCGTTAGGGTCGCGCGATCAGTTTGAGGGGTCACCATGAAGCGTATCTTCGCCGCCGCACTGCTCTGCA
>FUFK010051970.1_pt1 | contig 14101 bp, 11 predicted proteins | sample 1021851 | NCBI WGS metagenome assembly FUFK01 (sample SAMEA51879418, study PRJEB19060) | metagenome | reverse complement strand
GTCTGGATATCCTTCCGGCCTTCGGAGCCGGAGACGGGGGTTCGAATCCTCCATCGCCCGCCACTCCATTAGCCCTCTGCCTGCTGCTTGATGAAGTATCAGAATTGGAAGTGTTGTTCGTTCTCTTGGGCAAACCACGGTGCATTGCCTTTGATGACATTCAGCGCCTCGAGTTGTTCATCGCCTACCATGGACGTAAGGGCATACTCCATGAGCTCGTTCCACAACGGTCTTGCCTCATCTTCTCCAATCCAATAATCGGTGAGTTGTGCAAGCCGGTTGAGAGCACGTGTGTAGAAGAATACAGAGCGTTCCTCTCTTGAGAGGTCAGCCTTGGTTGATGCCACCAGTTCTGCGAAGAGGTTGAATTTACGGCTGAGCCCTGCTTGGTCAGAGTATCGAATGGCAAGGTCCCACATGTCTCGCATCCAATCAGCATACCCTTCATCTCCTGTTCGTGCGAGAATGACAACTCGTGCCTCGAGCAGAGAGATGACATCAAACGGGTTGACGCCATAATTGTTAGAGGCCTGTTGAGTTTCCCATTGAGCCGAGGAGAGCCTGTACAATTCACTGCTCAAAGCGAGAAGTTCCTCTACGCTCAAATTCGCTTCGTCCAGATAGTGTTCGTATTCGTTGTGGTCAACGTGGTTGGCTATCATTTGCATCATTTTTCTGGTCGGATTGTTGTTCATTGTTTTCCCCTCTTCTCTTTCTTTGCCGATTTATNTGTCATTGAGATGGTCATGGCTCTCATTCTCAATCATCTCCGTTGCGAAAGCGATTACCATAGGCCCACATCGTGCGCCAAATATCAATACAAGCATCGTGGTACTCAAAGTCGTCAATGCTGGCTTTGAAGTTGTCATACACCATCGTTTGGATATACTCAACGATGGCCTCATGGACCACAGTTCGGTTGAGAACCACCCTGTACGGATAGTCGGCGTTGAACATGTACGTAATCTCAACCTCTGGAAACATCGCACGAATATGATCAGGGTTCCGAGCGCGTACGAGCAAAGAATCAGGTAGTGTTCGATGGGCCACAATGGACAGAAAGCCGCCAGAAACAAAGAGCCACATTCAATTCACACCCCTGCAAGTGTGCTTTTCCCAGTCACCTGAGATTGTGTTATTAGGGAAGTCTCGGGCTCTCCAGTAACCATCGTTGCCTTTTTGCATCCAAATCATCATTCCACAGCCTCGGTTACATCGCCTTGGATAGCCAGTCTTATCCATTCAAGCCACCTCCATTCCAGGGGAACGCGCCTCTTTGGTTGGCGACTCAATTTCGCGGTCTAATTTCTTCCATCCAGCGTAGAGTGGAGCAACAACTGTGTAGGGTTCAACCTCCAGAATTCCGCCTGCAAACGATATGGTCTGGGCGACTGAGGCCAAACAATGCATGGCAACGGGGTCGTCATACACATGGATGCAGCGAAGCAGGTTTGGCCCAGAATTCTGGAGCATGAACCCCATCTTGAACCATTCTAAGGTGCCAAGTCGATCAACGGACATGAATTCTTTGAAGAAATCAATGCGGTCTATCTCTGCAGCCTGTTGTATCGATGCCTCGGTCAATGCCGGCAAATCGGTCAACTTCAGCATTGGCGGTGTGTGGCTCGCATCGGTTTTTTGTTTGGGCTCGGTTTCGTCGTTGTTTTTCTCTTTGTTCTCGTTTTTGTTTTGTTCTTTTGTGTTCATTTTTATTCCTCCTTCAGCAGTCGTATTTGTGATTTGGTCCAGATAAATGCCCTCGTGATTTTTGAGTTGGTGTATGGAAATACCTGTACGGTTTGATACCAGGTTGTTGTCGATTCCAAATCTCATCATCGTATTCTGGGATGAACGAATTGGAAGAAAGGGTCATTAACTCTTCATGTGGGTTGTAGCCATGCACCAACGTGGTTGCAGCCAAACCAATGAGAATTGGCCTATACCCGTCATACTCAGAAAAGTACTTGACGACAATGGGCTCCTCAAAGGGAGAGCCCTCGGCATGGTATACATCGTATAACCACCATTCATCCTCCAAGGAATACGCCAGGGCGTATGGAACAAANTTCCCCATNGANACNCCNTNGGAAAGTGAATCAAGATGGTTCACGNNGAGCCANGGNGTCACCTCNAGACTGATGAGCGTCATGACAACGCCATCTGCAAACAAATTGGGTGGTTTGGCATCAAAATAGTACTGTGAACCAGCGTAATGAAGTTGCATCTCTCGCTGTTGATGGTCAATCAGTTCCTGCAAGGGCGGTGGCAGAAATGTCACGGTGTTCTCCAGGAGTTGATCGCAGTCTCTCCCATAGAGGTAGACCTGCTTACGACCATCGGATTCTGGTGTCTTCATATGGGGGATGAACGCCTGTGCCATTCCCCAGTTTACTCGTTCCTCAAATTCTCTCTTTTCTCGGCTGTTATCGCTCATGTTTCTCAACCGTTAACGCCGGGTAAGTCACAGGCGTTTGGTCAACTCTTTTTTTCACTCCAAAAATCTACTATAATAGAAAATAGTGAGGGGTCCGTGAAGGACCTACGTAAGAGGAAGGGGAGCATTGCTTACGGCGGTAAGGAACAATTCCAACTTCCATGGTTACATGCCGGCCTCGCCAAAGAACTCAAGTCAAATTCCTCACAATTGAGTAAAACAATTGAGCATTATCATTTCTCAACATCAAAAATCCCAAACAANAAATTCGCCTCATTCAAAAAAGGTTTCAANAAAGGGCNTGGGTCTCGACTAAGGTTGCTCTANTATCATCTTGTGGTCAAAAATAACTGGAATCTCCTCGCTGCTGTTTTTCGTATGAGTAAAATCCCATTTCCCGAAACTGATGCGAAAACTCCGTTCCAAAAAATTAGACGGAAAGAGGTTTTTTTCTTGCAATATCAACCTAAAAAAACTGATTTTAAAACCACAAAAGTCAATCTCGATTTGAGACCTTGGACAGCAGCATCTCACAGTCGATATTCTCGAGGAATACCTGAAGAATTAAACGAGCGATTTTTGAAAGCCTGCAAGGCAAATGATGAAGATGGAAAGGGGCAAGAAACAGAGCGAAGAGACCAAGAAAAACTGGAATCGGAATATGAGATCTCACTTGGAGACACGGAATTGGAGGACTTGGTGATTCAGTACCTAAAGGAGCAGGACAAAAAGACAATCGATTGGAAGAAGGAATGGGACGATTTTTTTTATCCTCATTTCGTGGATGGAAATTTCAACCGTAAAGAGAGTTTGGAAAAACAACACCGTCTTCCAACGGTAGCGGCCACGATTGAACGAAAAAACGCATGCTGGGGGCCTTTTCGACAATATCATGCGGATTGTGCTGCGCATTTCTCAGGAAAATTTCGTTTAAACCATTACACATGGCATAGCGATACGGAATTTTTTGTTCCAAGAAAAGATCCTGGGTCATTGTTTGGTTTGCTCGGAATCAAAAATTATGATCAATATGTGTGCACGGTACTGAACAATGCATGGATTTTTTTCTCGGAAGAGTGTGCAGACCTGCACCACACACAGATGGTCAATCGGGGACCCATCAAGGGGTTGGGAGGTCACGGAAACGGATACCATCGTCTGGGTGCGGCTTACATCATCGCTCGTTGGGAGGATGACGAAAAGTTACAACGACTAAGAGAGGATTTTCCCGACCTTTTGTGTATCAAACCGTTCAAGACAACAGAGGATGCGAAGGCGTTTCTGTCTCGATGGGAGAGTAATTACATCGTACCAGAAGATGAAGTAAAAAAACTGAACAAAGCTGACAAAATAAAACATCATCCTGGCTTTGACCCCCCACTTGGCAGACAAATGGAATACAAGTCTATCAAGGAAACATGGGAATTCATCCACCGAGACAAAAACCCCGAGCGAGCAAATGCTCTCTGGAGGAAGGTCGTGAAGAAAAATCATTCTTTACAACACAAATACTTCTCAAAATCTGAATGCGATATGGCCAAGTCCTACATCCTGAAATGGCTTCATCGCCCGAGAAGTTAGCCATTCAATAGCAGGAAAGCATGGGGTCCCACGGACATCCCAACCGGCGTTTATTATCTGCCGAAGCCTACTCTAACATGAGAACACCATGAGAGGAAAAGGTTCCCAGAAAAAGGCCCGCTTGGAGCGGTTGAAGAACGAGATCGTTGACTATGTTGCCACGGCCCCTGGCGCATCAGCTGCAGACATTGTGGCGTTCTTGTCCAACGAACGCAAGATGCGCAACCACGGNTTGACCACGCGCAAAGTCGGTTTGTTCATTCCCCTTCACCTGTCGGACTTGATCAACTTCAGACTCGATTCATCCACCGGTAAGCGAATCTACCATCTCGCCGCTTGAGGCATCATCACATTCATGCCCAAGGGCCGTTTGGCTTGAGGTATGGACTGGGGTGAACTCGCTGATGCAACCGTGTTATTTCCCTCGTTTTCGGGTGACGAAGACGGTGCGGTCCCCACGTTGCCAAGCGACGCTCCGGTTTGGACCATGCTCGACCCCGCCAACCCTTCAGGTTTGAAAGCTCAAATGGCTCAACTCAACGGCGGCGTTGCTTGCAAGAACCCTGGCTTCTTTGTGCGCGGCGAAGGCGTCATCGTGGACGCNACTGCCACCGTAGAAGCAGGCGCCTATCTGATTGGGCCCTGCTACATCGGGCCAAGAGCGACGNTCCGAAGNGGCGCNTACGTGCGCGAATATTCGTGGGTCTGCGCTGAGGCTGTGGTCGGTCATGCGACCGAAACCAAACACGCCATCCTACTCCCAGGGGCCAAAGCTCCTCATTTCAACTACGTCGGCGATTCCATCCTCGGCAAAGGTGCCAACCTCGGTGCCGGCACCAAACTCAGCAATCTTCGCAACGATGGAGGCGAAGTTCATCTGCGTCACGGCCAGCACCGAATTCCAAGCGGGCTTCGAAAGTTTGGCGCTGTTCTTGGCGAAGGTGTCGCAACGGGGTGCAACAGCGTCATGAATCCAGGTGTTGTGCTTGGATGCAACAGCGTTGTCTGGCCCAATGTCACCGTGACCGGTGTGCACGAGGCGGACAGTCTCCACCGATGAGGGTTGTACATGGCGTCCTTTTTCGGCACCGATGGTATTCGCGGTCAAACATCGCTNGANGANGTTGACGAGGCGACGGCCATCGACCGGCTCGAACAGGAGCGAACGTTGACGCCGGCCTTCATGCGACTGGTCGGTGAAGCGCTTTCCTACGCTCAACCGGCGCTGCCCGGCGATGGAAACACGGTGGTGATTGGGTGGGACGAGCGCCCTGATAACGCCGCATTGGTCGCTTCCTTGACCCTTGGGCTTCGCCTGACGGGAAGTCATGTCGTTCACATCGACGCGTGCGCCACGCCCACCCTTCATCACGCCGTGCTCGCGTTCAATGCCAGGATGGGTTGCATGATCACCGCAAGTCACAATCCGGTCAGCGATTCGGGCATCAAGGTCTTCGATGCCTACGGCTACAAATCCACGCGTGCTTTTGAGGCTGAGGTCAGCCAAACGATACGGCAACTGGCTGAAGAAGACCGCGAAGTGGATTTGGTTGACCGAGAACGCTTGATGGCTCCTGACGAAGTTCATCCCGGCTGGGGACTTACGGCCCATCCTGTGTGGATGAAGCAACGCTGGGAGGGGTTCGTCTCGCTTTTCGGGCCGTGGAGCGGTCAAGCAACTTCACGGGTGGCACCCACATTGTACGTGGACGGAGCCAACGGCTTTGCTGCTGCTTGGTTGGTGCCGTTCCTGACCGAACAAGGCGTGAACTGCCACCGCGTGGATTCGCCTGAAGGCGTGCTCAACCACCAATGCGGTGCCGGCGACTTTTCACCCACGCAAACGTGGACGTTTGAGGAAGCGGCGGCCTCAGAGCACGCACTCATCAGCTCGCTTCCACGAGCGGAAGCGGGGCAGTTGGTCGGCGTCGCGCTGGACGGTGACGGCGACCGATGTCTCTTCGTGGAATCCACGCCCGATGGCTTCGCCATCGTTGACGGCGACGCCATGGCGGCCATGCTCCTTGGAGCAGGGAAACAGCACGCATGGCGATTTGCGGCCAGCATCGAATCGGATGTTGCATTGCTCGGCCATGTCCAATCCTTGAACGGCGCCAACACCTGCGCCGAAACGGCTGTTGGCGACCGTTGGCTCTCGTTTTCACTCCGCCCCGCCTCGGGCGGTTGGCTTGAACAGACCACGATACCAGCGGTGTGCGGCATCGAAGATTCCGGTCACGTCGTCCTCCCGGCGCCTCATCCTCACCTTGACTCAACATGGAGCTTGGTCGGAGACGGTGCCGCCACGTTATGTGCGGTGCTCTTGGCGGCCTCTACTGCGNACGGGGATTCCTTTGAACGAGGTTGGAAGCAGCGAAATTCCATCAAAGAAAGCCACCGAGAACGCTGGCACGCCAACGCTGACCTGTTCGCACGGACCGAGCAAACGTTGCTCAACACCTTACAGANCCTGGGTTTTGAAGCTCAACGACGATGGATTGAGGGGGAAGAACACCTCTTGCTCGTTCACGGTACGTCTGAGGCTGGTGTGGCGTCTTTCGGCATCCGAAACAGTGGAACACAGGCCAAAACCAGTCTGTCCGTACGCCTTTCTCGCAATGTACCAAACGAGGCGTTCATCAAATTACTCTCGGATGTTCAAACGAGTTTGACTGAAGCCTTGACCGATGATTAATCGTCGAGGAGGGCGTCCTCGTTGGCCTGTGTAAGGGTCGTGACAGCAAAGAGCAGAACAGCAGAAGCGACGAGCATCATCAGCGCATAGACGGCGCTGGTGCCGGCCACCAAAGCAACCGCTGCCACCATCCATGCCACGACGAGGTCGCCTGCGCCCACGATGCGCCACGATTTTCGACGGCTCAAAATACCGCTGAGCCACGCAGCCGCTGAAACGGTCAGGGCGGCCAAGGAGAGCATCACCAGAGATTGGGACATGACCGCTGCGCAGAGCATCATCGCATGCGTGGCCCAGAGAGCCGATGAGAGCCATAGGCCACGACCTCGAAGCACGACAACAACGGTCCAAACCAAACTGGCCACGCCCACGACGGTCGTGATGGAAACCGGCGTCAATGGCGGTGAAAGAGGCGACAGCGCCCACGCTGTCCAGGATTGCATCATGAATGGGGTTGAAACAACCACGGCGAGGGCGACAGCAGGCTGTTGCCACCCGAGGCTGCGGCGCAGGCCGAAAAGGAGTGCCACCAAACTCGCTGCGCCCAAGGAAAGCACCGTGGTTCCGAGCACCCACATACTGCGACCAAATGCGGTTCGATGGTCATCCAAGCCTCTTCGGAGGCGTTCGCCCTCCACCCAGTCAAAGAGGAGAACCATGCCCAGCAAAGCAAGTTCAACACCGAACAGCGGTGCACCCCACGAGGTCAGCGAGGAAGCGAAGGGGTCGGTGGCGAAGGGGATGGGCACTTGACCGCCCAAGAGGAGTGAGAAGGCTTTGTCGATCACCAACAAACCCAACAGCGCTTCAAGAGCACTGGGGATTCGTAAGCCCAAATCGTTACGACCCATGAGGCCCATCCCGGCAAGGAGGGCGAGGGTTGCGGTCAAGACAGCCACATGGACCGCATCATCGGACAGCACGCCGGTGGTCATGCGGCCGGCGAGGTGAACAAGAACCATCCCCGCCATGGCGACCATGATGGGCAGTTCAACACCAGCGACATCCGGCAATCGCAAGCCGATGCTGTTGGCTCGTATTCGGGTCAGCCCGACCAGGATGATGGCGAAGCCCGCGCTGAACACCAAGGCGTGAAGGCCGTAAGGCGTGGCGTAGGCAAACCAGGTGGAGCCGAGAAATGCCACGGCCAAAAAGAGCAGAAGCACCACGGGTCGGTAGTGTATATCGCCAACCAACAGGTCGTCCTCACCGCTGACATCCGCACGTTTGGCGCGCTTTTTCTGCCGTTGCGAGAGCGCCAACAATTCGGCGTCGAGTTGCTTCAACGCCACCGTCGTGGTGCCGTCCGCTGTACTCGAGACCAAGGACTGCATTCGAGCCCGCTTTTGAGCGAAAGAAGCCTGGCGTTCCTCTTTGGCAGCCATGGCTTTCAGACCCGACCGGACATCGCCTTGGAACGCAAGGTAGGCGCCGACAAGCACGAACATGACCAAAGCCGTGGTTTGAACCGAGGGCATCTCAACCGTTTGCCCGGCCAAGGCCATGCTGATGAGCAGAGCGATGGCGGCCGTCGTCGGAGGAAGAAGTGCATCCACCGCTCGTAAGCGCTGCATGTACAATACGAGGGAGGCNACCCCCATGGCCAAGAGGATGTGCATGTTCATCTCGGTGGACATCAAGGTGTCTTGTCCAGTCAAGAGCGTCGTTCGCTGCGGCCCAAGGGCAACCACCAGGAAGAGCGCCGTCATCATGCCCAGATGGAGGGTGAGCAAACGGCCCGGCAGCGAGCGATGCGTGGCGTCATGGTCGCCTCCCTCGGCCTCTTCATTGGCCCGGTCAAGCGCGCCCAACACCAGTAACACGCTTCCTGCCGTCAGTGCAGTCGCCCAACCGGCTTCCATGCCGTACTGCCACGTAAGGGCCAAGGCCCCGATGGACCAAGCGACGACCAAACTTTGTGGCCGGCCCTGATGGCGTCCAGACCACATCAAGAACGCGTGAGCAAGAAGCAGTGAGCCCATCCCGGTGAGCACACCCAGTGCCGTCATGCCGTCGGGACGTGCGGTGGCGACAAAAGCCACACAAGCGAGGATGAAGCCGAGGTTCCACAGGTTCAACAGTTCCGAATCTCGAAGCCGCGAGCTCATTTCCGAAAAGCCGGAGAACCCGCCTGCCAAATTCAGACTTGCTTCCCCCATTCGCAGGTTCACGACGATTTGTTGGCCGACCAACGCCAGCATCCAAATTCCCAAGTCGGCTTCGTTGAGCACGATGGGAACAAGGTCAGCGTTCACCAGTCGTTGTTCGAAATCGGTGGCGAACACAAGCAACCACGCATAGGGCGCAAGGACGGCCACGCCGGCCATGCTGGGCGAGGCGCGCAGCACGGCAACAAAACCCAACCCCAACCAAACGGCGCCTTGAGAGACGAGCAGTAATCTGGCGTTATCGCTGGCGTCATCGGCGGGAATCAGCAACGTGAGCAGCACGACGATGACCAAAGCCCCCATCCACAGAACATGGTCCGATACGTTGGCCTGATGGGTTAACAAGACGCCCACGCACAATGCCGCAGTGGCCGAAGCAAAGACCGAATATTCACCCAATTCAAACGGGAAAGTCAGGTCCACAACACCCGAATTGAGCAGGGCCAGCGCTGCGATGAGGAAGGGCATCGGTGCGAGCACGAAGGGCATCAAACGGGTCCATTCAACGCCGCGAACCACCAGATAGGACGAGGTGAAGGCCAAGGTGAGCAACATCAATTGGGCCAGCGCATAACCCGTTTCTGTTCGGTGGGCTGCAATGGCCATCAAAGCGCCCACCATGCCCAAGGATACGGAGACCGCCCACAAACCGGGTTTGCCCAAACCGATGGCGTCAACCGCCTGACTGAGCCAGTTTTCGTGATGGACGAAGGCGGCGGCCATGGAGGCATTGGCAGCGGTCACCACGCTGAGCAGGAGGAAGAGCGTCAGGTCGTTTTCGATGGGAAGCAGGGTCAGTGATAGGACGGTCCAATCATTTGACAGCGCGTGAACGCCCACCCAAAGGTAGGACATTGAGATACCAAGGCTCGCGAGGTTTCCTGAGGAGCGGAGCAAGGCCAAGCCGTGCATCAAGGCCATCGCCAACACGATGAGCACCGCGATGCCAAGTTCACCGTAAACGGCTCCGGCAGAACTGCCGATGGCAAAGAGGACGAGGGCGGACTGGGCCGCAATGGCGTCTTCGTCGTGCCGGAATGCGAGACCGACGTTCACGGTGACCAAGCCCAACATCAGCACACCCAANACTTGGCTTTCGGGCAATCCGAAATCAGCCAACCAGCCCCAGCGCCACGCGTCCAAGGCCAAGCCGTACAGCAGTTTCATGGAAATGATGACCCAGGTAATACCCAACAGGTGCATGGCGTCTCGCTGAATCCACCGCTCTCCGAGATAGAGGCCGATACCGGCCATGAGAAGCAATCCAAAGCCGCCAATGAGTGGCGGCAACACCGTACCCACCAAGGCACCGATGGCGGTCCAAACCACGACCATGGCCACCGCCAATCCTTTCCCGATCGTTTGCTCGGCATGGACGGCCAACTGCGTGGTCGAGTCTGGAATAGTTTCCTGCGAGGCCTCCATGGTGAACAAATCTCGAACCTCGCCCACGGCCGCATCGTTACTGTCCGTTTCTGGCTCGATGGAGGGCGATGATTCAACGGAGGCTTCCTCTTGGGGTTCCGACCCGTCGCCGACCATAAACGAGTCCAAGTTGAGTCCCTGAGGACGCTTGAACTTCTGCTCTCGAAGCACATCGTCGTCTTCTGAGGAGGCGTTTGTGGGCTTGTCAGCGCGCTCCTCCATGGTCCGGTCCTCGCCTCTTTGGCCTTGAACTTGACCGATTTACGCCACCGTCTGCGTCGGTTTTCGTCGGAGGAGAGTGTTGTCCGAACCCCTCGGGCATCTTGCGGTTGAGCCAAAAGGGACAAAGAGGGGCGGCGGAAACGGCCGGCATGGGCGGCGTGTTTGGTACCCCCTCCGGGGACCTCGGACATCACGGAATTTCACCGAGCGGGAGCGTCTACTGGAACCTCCCCGCTGACGAATTGGTCGCTCTTGCTGTTGAGCGGGGCGAAGGCGTTCTTAGCGCCCATGGCGCCCTTGTGACCGAAACAGGAGAGCGAACCGGTCGCTCGCCCAATGACAAATTCATCGTCGATGAACCATCGGTTTCAAGCGACATCAACTGGGGCGATGTCAACGTCTCAACCGACCTTGACACCTTCACCCGAATGCGAGCCAAGGTCGTAGATTTCCTGTCCGGGCAGGATGCGCTATTCGTCCAAGACCTCTATTGCGGTGCGGACTTCTCCGAGGCCCTTCCCATTCGCGTGGTGAACCACAACGCCTGGCACAACACCTTCGCCCGCAACATGTTCATCCGCCCCGACGCAGAACAAATGGCCAAGCACGAACCCGAATTCACCGTGCTCCACGCACCACACTTCGAAGCCGACGCAGAAAGCGACGGTCTGAACTCCCAGTGCTTCGTCATCGTCAACTACGCCGCAAAAGAAGTCATTATTGGTGGCACCCGATATGCTGGTGAAATCAAGAAATCCATTTTCTCCGTCATGAACCTCATTCTGCCCAAGAAGGGCATTCTCCCCATGCACTGTTCAGCCAACACCACCGGCGAAAACACGGCGATTTTCTTCGGTCTCTCCGGTACGGGGAAGACCACGCTTTCCGCCGACCCAAAGCGCGCCCTCATCGGCGACGACGAACACGGCTGGGGTGCCAACGGCGTGTTCAACTTCGAAGGCGGTTGCTACGCCAAGCTCATCGACCTCTCCGAAGAAGACGAGCCGGCCATTTTCGCCACCACCCGTAAGCACGGTACCGTGTTAGAAAATATCGTGCTCGACAGCGAGGGCGTGCCCGACTTCCACGATACGTCGAAGACCCAGAACACACGAGGTTCCTACCCGATTGAATTCATTGACAACCGAACGGCTGACTCAAAGGGCGGCCACCCGCAAAACGTCATCTTCCTGACCTGCGATGCCTTCGGTGTTCTCCCACCCATTTCCCGCCTGACNCCCTCGCAAGCGGCTTACCACTTCATCTCAGGCTACACCGCCAAGGTCGCCGGCACCGAAGTTGGCGTGAAAGAACCCCAAGCGACCTTCTCGGCTTGCTTTGGTGAGCCGTTCATGCCCATGCATCCCGGCGTGTACGCCGACCTGCTCTCTGAGAAGATGGACCAACACGGTTCAACGGCTTGGCTCATCAACACCGGTTGGTCCGGCGGTGCCTACGGCGAAGGCAATCGAATGAAGATCAAATACACCCGAGCCATGCTCAACGCTGCCCTTGACGGCGACTTGGACGGTGTTGATTTCATCACCGACCAGCGCTTTGGCTTCGAGGTTCCCACCTCCTGCCCGGGCGTGCCCGCCGATGTTTTGCAGCCCAAGACCACGTGGTCCAACGGTGAAGCCTACGACGCTACCGCTGACAAATTGGCTTCGATGTTCAACGAGAATTTCAAGCGCTACGAAGACGGTGTTTCTCCCGAAGTCAACGCTGCGGCGCCTGCTCCGTTGGCGTGAGGCCGTCCAAGAGACGACGAAGCACCGGGATGTTCTCTCGCTCGCTATCATCTAGCGCCAGTTCAGCNTGAACCATGCAGGTGCTGAGCGCCTCGTATCGGTCATCTTCCTCCGCCATCATCGCACATTCCATTGCCTCATCAAAGAGTTCAATGGCCAATTCTGGCCGGTCGATGGCCAGCAAGGCTTTGCCAACCCGCTCGAGCATGCCGGAGCCTTCCGACGGGTTCGCCATGAGATGTGAGGAGGCTTTACTGACCCATGCCGTAGCAGCAGAAGCATCCCCGGTCAAGGACGAGGCAATGGCGGCCAAGACCATGGAAGGGACGGCTTCAGCATCGTTGGTTGTCGGCTGATTGGCAGCGGTGGTGAAGAGTTTCAGCGCACGTGAATCGTCCTCGCTTTGGAGCGCCAACATGCCCAAGCGACGCATTGCTTTGCATTCCGAACCAACATCATCCACAAGTGTCGCCAAATGAAGGGCACGAGCAAGGTGCCGGCGGGCTTTCTGCTGATGTCCGGCCATGCGCGCCATCAATCCAAGAGCGGATTCGGTACGAAGTAGGCTGCCCGCCATGGCGCGATGGGCGATTTCTGCTTGCTCTTCACCCAATGGGGCCAAGCCCATACCCACTTCCTCCATCACGTTGGTGAGCAGCGAAGACGTGGCTTCAATCGCCTCTTGAAGACGGTCGTCCGCCTCCATCCGAAGCGTCGAAAGGTGTTCGTCCAACTTTGAGACGGGCGCACAAATTTCCTTGAGTACGCCCAAGGCTTCCAGCCGTTTGGGTTTGACCTTGTAGCCCCGAATAACTCGGGTCAGGTCGGCGATTTGGCGACGTTCCACTCGGTCAGCCTCCTGCTCATCGTCGTGGTCCAAGGCGTGGCTGGAAGAGAGCAATGAATCCACCATCCAGGTCAATTTACGCTGCACGTCGTATTCACTTCGCCGACTGATGGCGTACTTCATTTCGGCAGCTCGCACCTGACGCGAGAGGCTTCGGAACCTGGCGTCTCGGCTCGCATCGGGTGCTTCAGCCACCAGCCGTTGAAGGAAGGTCGATGGAGGGCATGTTTCGAAGCGAAGGTCGGTTCGCTCCGCCGTGGTGGTCATCTTGAAATCGTCCGAAACCAGAACGATGTCGCTGCTTTCTGCGCCCAAGCTGTCGGCGAGCACCATCAAGGACAAATCCACGTCTTGGGGGGCTGCCGATTCTCCGATGCGTTGTGCCAGCGCCCGTACATCATCCTCGTCTACGGGGACGGAGTGGAGCATGGCGTCAAGTGCTTTGAGCAGATTTGGACGGCCTTCGCAGCGGCGCAACGCTACGGTGGCCACCTCTTTTTTCACACCCGGCGTGATGAGCAGTTGTCGCCCTCGTAACACAGCGTTGAGGTCCTCTACAAACCCATCCTCTGCTTTCTGCCCGAGGTGGATAAAACAGTTTGAATCAACAACCCAAACAGAACCCATGCGTCCTGTGTGGCGCTCTCAAATGATGATGTTTGCGCTGGAACTCATCGGTCGTCTCGACGATGTTGGCGACGATTGGAACGGTTTGAAGAACGACGATTGGAAGCGTTGGACCTGCCTTGTTGCTTGCCGCGACGACCACGATGTTGAGGTGGGCGGCCGGACGAGGGGCGATTCGGTTGGTCGCTTCGTTGACCTCGCTGGGAGCGGTTGTTTTGTTGGCGGCCGATCCCCTCACTTGCCCCCCCCCTCCCTCATCTACAATGTTGCAGAGGGTGGATCGGGAAAATTCCGAACACAAAATCGGCAGGTGACAGATCCACAACGTTGTAAGAGGGGGGAGGGGGGAGG
>FUFK010752819.1_pt1 | contig 14106 bp, 30 predicted proteins | sample 1021851 | NCBI WGS metagenome assembly FUFK01 (sample SAMEA51879418, study PRJEB19060) | metagenome | reverse complement strand
ATATTGAACCTAAACAAAGGTTATCGCTACAGTATCACGAAAACAAAGAAGAGACAGTCTATGTTCTTGAGGGTACTTTACTAAACTGGACCGACGATGATGAAAGCCCACCGCAAAGATACAACGTCAACCAGGTATTGCACATCAAGCCGAACCAAGTCCACAGGTTTGGAGCCGGCAAGAGTATGGTAAGACTTATGGAAGTGTCGACACCTCACTTAGATGATGTGGTTCGACTCGCGGATGATTACGATCGATGAGCGATATTTATCTTTTCGATGTTGACGGCACGCTGACACCAGCTAAGTCTAAAATCACACCGGCATTCAAAAAACAATTCAGCCGCTGGATGAAAGACAAAGAAGTATACATTGTATCAGGCGGTACGTTTGTCAGAATAGTAGACCAGCTTGGTCTGGAGATTATGAATATGGTTGATGGGGTGTTCTCTTGTATGGGAAATGTTTTCTATCAACGTCGCGACCAAATCAACCAAAACGGATATAGTGAATGGGACGAGGTCTATGAAAATAAGTTTACCGGAGCTAAGAATCTTACACGTTCGTTAAACTCTTACGCTGCTAAATCAGACTTTCCAATCAAGACTGGTACGCACTGGGAGAAGCGCCCGGGCATGATGAACTTCTCTATCGTTGGCATTGACGCTACACCAGAGCAGCGTGAAAAGTTTAAAGAATGGGAAGGTGACTTTGGTGAGCGAAAGAGAATCGTTAAAAAGTTGAGTGAAAAGTATCCTGAACTTGACTTTGTTATCGGAGGTGCAGTCAGTATCGACATCTTCGACAAAGGCAACGATAAATCACAGGTTATATCTCGCTATTTCGCCGAAGCGTTAGAACACAACCAGATTCACTTTGTAGGCGATAGAATCCCTGCTCCGGGTAATGACCACACCTTAGCGCAAGCTCTCCGTGAGCATCCAAATGGAGCCGCTTATGAGGTGGAAACTTGGGAAGACACAGCAAAGCTACTAAAGACCGAGCCTTTTGCGTAGATACTGATAAAAACAACTATTTATAGTGTTGGAGTTAAATTAATGGATATTTCTACAGGTAATTGGTTTGAGTATCTTCGCGAAGAAGTTTTAACAGAGGGCTTGCGAGACATAGGTTTGCCCGAGAGCATTGTTGATTATATTGAATCAGCAATGCCGAACGCACCCGAGAAAGCAAAGACATACGTAGGCAACGAATGGAAGAAATACGAGTTGCCCCGCACTGGCAGAGTATACGCTCAAAGAAATTGGGGAGGTTTTATGGAAAGAGTCTTCAAAGACGAGATTCAATTCATACCACCCGAGGATAGATCCCCCGGCTCCGTAGAGAATTACAGAGCGAGAACAATGACGCCATACTATACTGGTGGTGTCGATGGCAAACCTATTGTACGCAAGGAATACGACGACGAAATGATTGAGCAAAACAAGCGCATTGTTTTCGTGGCTCAAAATGTGTTGAACGTATTTCCAAAGCCCGCCGGCACTTTCCGCAAAGCCTTNATGAAAGCAGTCAAGGCTCTCAGCAAAGCAGGCGTTGAATCAGAAAAGGTCGAGAAAGTAAAAGAAGAACTTTCCGCCACAATGATGCGCGAGTTTAAAAGCTTTTGGTATAACTATGATACGCTATTCTCTTGGCTGAACGACGAGCCCACCAACTATGAGTTAATCAAAGGCGAAGATGATATTAACACAGCCTTTAACATAGCGAAAGAAGATTTAGAGAACAAAGAAGATCCAGATTTGGTTATCCACCAATTTGATGACGGACTCTACTGGTACAACCTGAACACATACAACTGCTCTATTGAAGCCGAGCGTATGGGACACTGCGGATCTGACTCACGTGGTGTGCTTGTATCGCTCCGCGAACGCAAAGGGAAGCGTAAAGCATCATCGTCCTATGTGACTATGACTTGGAGCGAAAATGAACAGATACTCTATCAAATCAAAGGACGCGGCAACAACGCACCGGATGAAGAACTTTGGGAATACATTAGCTGGTTTATCCAGAATTTAGATATCCGCTCAGTTATGGAAACCGGCGAACACTCTAACGATTTGTCCGGCTTCTCGGAAATGAACGAATACCTGCAAGAAGAGCACCCTGATGTTAGTTTTGAAGGCACGCTGAGTTTGGACGAAATAGACGAAGCCGTCCAAGAAGTTATCAATGACTATGAAGGAGATTACACAAGTCTTTACGCAGAAGTTCAAGATCCTGCTGACTGGGGCGGCGATGGACAGTACGCATATATAACCATAAACGCCGAGATGAGCTTTGAGGTTGACTTGGGCTGGCCAGGTATTGTAAGGCGTGACAGGGACTTCTACTCTGCCGACGAAGCCGACTCTGGTGACATTAACGATATGTTGGATTCCATTCCTTTTGATTCATACGGCAGAGAAGCCCGTGACTTTATATCTGAGATTGGTTTAGATGATCTCGGCTATGAACTGCCCGGTGAAGATGCCGAAGTTGAGTATGAAGTAGTGATGCTTATTGGCGTACAGCCCGATGACGTTCCCGCTGGCGCTGAGAAACAAACCGCACACTTGCGCGTGCGTATCGTGGCTAATGAGACAGCAACCGCCGACAATGCAGATGACGCTTCTAGTGAGGTTGAGTTTGTCGCGAGAGAACTTGGGCGACTTGAAGAGGGCATGGAGGATTATATACAAGCAGTCCGAAGCCAGTTGGTTGATGGTGAGTACATAGCCAAAGGTCCATACGACAGAACCCGCGGAGACTTAGTTGATAAGACATTCGAACACTGGGACGTGACAGAAGGCAGTGGTGGTTCGCTGGAGTTTGCTTGGAGAAGCGACGGCTCCCAGAACGTCATCAATGATGGCGGACAAATCCCACAAGTGGTTCAGATGTACGGGCAAGATTATGATAGACACATAAGCGAGTTGTATGGGAGAATCTTTGGTAGTCGTATGTCTAACACGCACCCACCTAGATTAGAGAATCCCGATCTAAACCGCAACATGGCAAGAAACTTAGAGAACCTTTACAAAGCCAAGCAAGAAAATCCCGACCAGCAACAAATGAAATTTGGTCCTGAGTATGCTGCGAAAGCCGCGAGAATAATTTTAGCTAAGGACTCACACTTTATTATCCAAGGAACCAACAGCGCAGTCGGACAAAACAGCAAGTACCCGACACAGCCAATCGGATGGATGTACAAGATCAATATGAACTATAGAACATCTGAGGAAGAGATCCAAGTTACACAAGACATACTGGACTTCTTTAACGAGAACCCTGAGATGATGAACCAAGCAGCACAGAAAACAATCCAAGATGCGATGAGTGGCACGCTGGCACTCGCACAGGCTAGAAAGGAAGAAATTGCGTCAGGAAAGGCAGTCTATCCACAGATTAGCCGCATTGAAAACCTGTACACTCCCGTTCAAGACACCGCTGACGGGATGAAAGCGATGATGATCGCTCGCTGGATTAACCAAAACTTTGAGCAGATGGACGAGGTTGAAAAGTATGTGTCTTACTACAAGTATTTGCGCCCAATCGTCAACCAGAGAATACGGCGCGTTGGTCCAATCCAGACAGACGGCGAGGATGCCGGCAAGCCCGATTACTTTGACCAAGAGGTACAGACACAGCTTACCTTAATGGGCGCACCCGGTATTACAAAGAGGGCACGTAGGGAAAACCCTATCCGCGGTACGATGGGAGCGCCAAGACCGGCACAGGAGAGCGTGGAGGCGCAGATTGACAGGATTGATCAATTATTACAAGAGGTTGACCCAAGTTATGACTTACGGATATACAGCATTAAGATAGGGTGTGTTATTGATCGCGATCAGGGAGGCACAGAGTCTGAGACAGCAACTGAAATTCGAGGCATTGAAGCGATTACCACAGTGCGACCGATTGCAGCTAGTAAGCGCCCAGTGACCGCTACATCTGAGTACGTCATGTATGATATCAAGTTTGAATTGCTTGGTGCCAGAAGCAGAGTTGAATTCCGTGATGAGATTTTACTTCCAAGATTGAGACAAATTAAGGGTCTTAAAATTATGACTGTATCTTCAATCCACAGAACAAATCGAAAAGGCACCATTAGAACTGTTAGAGAGAAGATTAACGAATATGGCGACATATCAAATTTTGGAGGTCTTGCAGGTAATTTAGGCGCCATCAGAAATACATATCAAAATAAAATACGAACGCCTAGAGCAAACATTCAAACTGTTTTAGACGACTGGGTGGAGGGCAGTGTGCAAATTTATGACAGACCAACGGATACGTCAAACATGGCATACCATGTTATGGTGCCCGTTGAGGAACTTTTATCTTACACTGATAGAATCAATAGAGCACCTAAAGATATATTTGATAGTCGCTATGAAAAGTTTATACAAGCCGGACCAACAAACCCAGTATATTTGGCAATCGGTAAGAACGGTCGTGCTAAGATAACAGGGGGGCAGGATTTGGTTTGGTTTGCGAAAAGATCTGGACTAAAAGAACTACCAGTTTTCTTTAGTTATCAGAGACAGGTTTAATGTTAAAACTTTTAAAAAATATCAAAGCTGCTTCAAGGATTATTTCTGCTGCGGTTTTGTTTTCATTTTTTGTAGGATTTGTTTTTTATAGTACGATAAGTTCATACGACGTACCATATCGACACCAAATACAAAAAGATGACAATGTATCAAAACATTACACCGTATCACACCAGAAAGCAATTAAAAAGTCCAGACAGAGCGCAGTGCAGCTTTTATCGATCGAACCCAGTCAAGGGCTTTTATCCACTTTTACTGGAACATATTTTGAGTCTTTCGGAAGCTATTTTGTCATAACAGTTGCACACGGCATACAAGGACCATGTGAAAATACTAAAGTTGTATATTTAGGAGAATTTTATGACTGTAAAAAGTACATAATGGTTGACAATCAGATAGATTATGCTATAATACAAGTGGAACAAATACCAAACAGAAAACCAATAAAAATACCCGCTGATGTACCAAAAAACAAACAGTGGATCTTATCTTACTCTCTTTTAAATAAATTAATATATACTGGCTATCCAAATACCATAGGTCCTTTGACCATAAGTGGTGACGTCGCAGGCTTCGCAGCATCAGAATACATTTACATGATTTCTTACGCTTGGCAGGGTTCTTCTGGATCTGGAGTTTTTGACTCAAAAGGCAAATTTGTTGGTCATGTTGTCGCAGTCGATGTTGGGCAAACGGAATTTGGGTTTCAAATATTACAAAATGTTGTATTGGTTGTTCCTGCTTTTAAGATAGATTGGTCAAAAGTGATAACTGAGAGTGAGTAGGGGCAAGTTTAAATATGTTAATTTCTGCGAGACAATATAAACTATGAAGGATAAAAAATGACAGACGTAGCACAAGAACAATCAGACATTGTTGAAATGATTAGCGCCGATGGTTCTGATGATTTAAAACCTAAGCCACCCCCAAAGTTAGCACCTAGGGGTATAAGGACATTTACCGTTTGCAGACAGCACGACGAAACAGGTGTTTCTGGTGAGGGTGTAGTTGTTGAGGGTGTATTATTGGCGTCCGGTCACTGTATAATTCATTGGCTTTATCCTCCACCACGGGGCGGTATTGCTATATTTGATTCCTTGCAGGATTTCGAAAAAGTACATATCAGACCGCATCCCACAAATAAGACTATAATTACTTTCGAAGATGGCGAGCAAACAATTTATGATGGTGGTTAAAACGCTTTACCATTTAAAGACTAATTATTAAGTTATGAAAGATTGGAAAAACTACGTTACCGCCATCCGTGAGGTCAGCTCTTACAGAAATAGAATAAAGAGCTACGTATCAGATAGAAACGACTTGCTTGATAAAGGTGGTCAAAAGAATACACCGCCTTATACGAAAAAAATGGGTAGTCATGTCACTTTTGACAAACAAGTTGACAATATTGGTGAGGAAGTTGAGCCAGAGTCCTTTGATATTAACGATACCTTAGAACCGAGGATATGGAAAGGTGAAGAGCTTTTACCTGAAATAAGAGAAAATTTGTTAAAAATAGCACTCGACTTTATGGAAGGACTGCCGGTAAAAATTGACATAAAAGATATTACACTAACTGGCTCACTAGCCAACTATAACTGGTCTAATTACTCTGATTTTGATTTACACATTATTGTGGATTTTTATGAACTGGATGCCAATTTAGTTTTGGTAAAATCTTTCTTTGACAATGCGCGCATGCGCTGGAATGACAAACATAATATTTTAATAAAAGGATATGAGGTGGAAGTCTATGTTGAAGATCAAAGAGAGTCCCACAAGTCATCTGGTTTATACTCGATCATGAAAGACGAGTGGATCATAAAACCCAAAAAATATCAGAGTGAGATTGACTTTTCATCCGCAAGAAGAAAAGCAGATGACTTTGAATTTCAAGTTAATATCATTTCAAACTTGGTGAATGCTGGTAAGTATAAGGTTGCACTAAGAAATATTGACAGATTAAAAAATAAAATTAGGAATATGCGACGAGCAGGACTTGAGAGCAAGATGCAGGAATTTTCTGTTGAAAATATTGCTTTTAAAATATTACGCAGAAATGATATACTTGGTTTGTTAAACGATTTAAAACTAAAAGCATATGATAGTTTGCTTGGGATGAACGGAGAGAGTGATGAAGTTTACTGAGATAGATGAGGGCATATCGGTTTTTCCCGGTGAGTATATCTATCACGAACCATCAAAAGCTATTGTGCTAGCTGGTGCATTCAACAGAGAAGAGGATTATATACGTGTCTTAAAACATGGCAGATACCTTGAGGATAAAATAAGTAATTTTAAGAAAATTAAATTATCCGATCAAGAAAAAAAAGAAAGAATGGTTAAAAAGTGCGGAGGGTGCAAGGGCGTATGATTTACAACAATCCATTTACCTGCGGACCATTTTTATCAGCCAGCATAAACACGGATCTGTTTTCAAAAAATGTTTATTACAGTTATCTGCTTTCAAGTTCACTCGAAACTTACGTTGAATATGAAAACAAAATAAAATCTGCCATCGCTCAAGAAATGAACGAAGAATATATCGCAGAGTTAGAAAAAGAGTCTCAATACTTCAGTGGTCTTTTGGATTTGGCTTTAAGTGTCAATGTGGGTCCAGACGGCGACGAGGTACAATGACAAAAATTTATATCTATTGTATTTTTGAAAACAATGAGGCTTTATATGGTGTATATTCTTCTATAAAATCCGCTCACAGAGATGCGATAAAGCTATGTAATCGAGGTGGTTCTGGTGTTTATATTAATCACCAAGGTAAAAGCATGCAACCCGACTTAACTTTACTAAGAAATATATTTAAGGGCGAAATTGACGTAAAGGTTGACTACTTTTCAGGCGCCTCTAGGGTTACGATATTAAAAACAAAATTAAAGGATTAAAGTGGAAGTTATCAAGATATATGGTGTTTCAGATTGCCCTGCGTGCTTGTTGGCACAAGCATATGCAATGGATGCTTATCCTAAATATGAATATGTTTTTATTAATATGGATTTTGCGACGGCATATCGCAATGGTATCAAGAAAAAGTTTAATCACCAGACATATCCTATCATTACCATTCAGGACGAAAACGAAGAGGTTTTAGTTGGCGACTCAGATAACTTAAAAACTTTTTTGTCAAAATAGATTTTTTGTTGTTAGTTACTGTGTGGGCGTCAAAAAGGGATCATTGATAATGTGGGTGACGGGTCACCGATCTTATCAGTCAAATGGTGATGTTTTAATTGGTTTAGAGCCTATTTATAAGTACGGAATAATAATGGAAGTATCCTACAAAGACACAGATTTCCTCGCAGTTGCCTCTTTTGAGGATGGTAGTTGGCATGTAGTTGACCTGAGTAGTGATGAGGTAACCATTTTAAGCGAGGGATCTGGTGGCTAACATATTTTTCTCTGGCGACAAGCTAGAGAAGCAAGATGCAATTAATTCTCTAACTCTCAAAATATCTGAATACTTTGGCGGAAGATATGAAGTTCGCGGCGTATCCGATGATGGCGGTCAACTTTTAGAAATACAAGTTGAAGTTTTTGAACCATCAGATAAATTGCTTGAGCAACACTGCGATTTTCCGATTGATGAAGTTGTGCCTAAATGGAAAGGCTGGCGCGTTGTTGTTTTGAAGGTGCCAATATCATATATCGACAGCGTTACATTAGCTGGCATCAGCAGCGACTATTGATCTTCTGACATTTCACTGACATAATTTTGTTGACTTGTTACTCAGATGAGTATATATTATATGAGTAACTTAGGAGACAGTTATGAACATGAAAGCTGAAATTGAACAAGCACTATCGCGATCAGTTTGTGGTGGTTGGGATCGAGGATTTTTGGAATCTGTATTGGAGCAGGTTGATAAAGGAAAAACCCTGTCGGTGAAGCAAAAGGATACACTTGCAAAAGTTCTTAAACGAAACGATGAGACTAGTCAGATTCTTCATGATAACTGGGCGAGTGAGTATAACGAGACATTCAAAACTCATGCAAAAGTGCTAGCTGAATACCACCAACTCCAACCTTATTACAGAGAAATGGCTAAGGACATACTAAATGATCACACTCCTGAGCGCAAGAAGTTTTTGAGAATGTTCAACAACAAGTATTCAAAAAAAGTCATAACCGAATACGAAAAACAACCTAAGTATCAAAAAGGTGACTTCGTAAGCCCCCGAGCTTCGTTTGTTGGATTTAAAAATGCAGAGGCAGAATCAAGCATCGCATATCCAGCGGTTCGTAAATCTATAGAGAGGTTTACCAGTGTTGGCGGCTTCATTATTGAGATTAAAGACGTGATATATAGCCATGCCAAAGGGGCAAAACGATATAGAATCTTACCAATCGGTGAAACTATCCCGTTGATTGTTGAGGAGCGATTTATAAAGCTAAATCGTCGCAAAAAGTAACTCTACTTATTATGTGGATAATAGACAACCATTGTATAAAGTCGGAGACTTTGTGACCTGCGACTTTGAGTATTTATGTTTTGTGAGAAGTTTTTATGATGAAACGAGTCTCGCTGATACATCGGTTTACCACGGTATAGTTGTTGATGTTGATTCATCCTTTTATCAATACATGGAAGAGTATGTTTATGAAATTTTATGTTTAGATGGTGAAAGGAGATACTTCATGGAGTCTGAACTTATGAGAGTAAGGTAACAGACACTATCTTTACACAATATCGATCAAAAGGTCTTGACTTTCATTGTAAATGATGTTACATTACTATTATGGCTGAATGGTGGAATTGGTATACACATCAGACTTAAAATCTGACGCCCTTTGGGCTTGCGGGTTCGAGTCCCGCTTCAGCTACCATCTTTTATATTTTTTCGGGTTGTTAGCTCAACGGTAGAGCACTTGGCTTTTAACCAATAGGTTCTGGGTTCGAATCCCAGACGACCCACCANTTNCGGGCTCTTAGCTCAGTTGGTCAGAGCACCCCGCTCATAACGGGATGGTCCTCGGTTCAAGCCCGAGAGAGCCCACCATTAACAAAGGAGAAGCCACATGGCTAGTAAAAAGAACTTAGGTTCAACTAAAAGAAATAAAAAGAAAACGTCCATCGGACACAGCACACAAACTAAGTACAGACAACCCGGCACTCACGGTGGAAATCGTGGTTACAAGAAGAGGTATCGAGGTCAAGGAAAATGATTTACACCGTTATCTATACCGATCAAAACGATCTGATGGGCACATTTACTTTTGTGTCCAACAGACACAACAAAGATTACGCTTGGGCTGAGTTTATTGAAACATATGCAAAAGAAGGTCAAAGTCCCGTGGCAATCATGCCCGGAAACCATATCGTATATTTTCCCCAAGATATTTCTTTTACACAGGTTGCCTAATGAAACAATCTAAAGTCAGGAGGCACACAGTTGGGTTTTTTCGTAATGATGCGGAGGTGCCATTTATCAATCTGGAAATGTTTGAGACTATCAAGCAAGCCACGGGTATCCCGCACTATTGGCGTGATCGTGAAGGTAACGTGTCACAGTTTTGGCACAGTGGCATTATCCCAAAGGGCACCGGCGTTGTGTGTGCTCATCGAGAACGTGGAATGAAGCATACATTCTGGACTGTCACCGATCCTGAGAGTGAACTGGTGGGCAAGATGTTTATCGTTGGGCATACTTTCAAGGATCGCAAAGAAACTGACGACGAGCGATTTGAGTATTCAAACATTTCACCCACATTAAAGTATTCTATTTTGGCGGAAAAACCATTGACAAAGTAATCGTGAGAGATTATAATATATGCATGCGTCCTTAGCTCAGTTGGATAGAGCATTGGCCTTCTAAGCCAAGGGTCGTAGGTTCGAATCCTACAGGACGTGCCACATGCGGGTGTAGCTCAGTGGTAAGAGCAGTCGTCTTATATGCGATTGGTCGCAGGTTCAAATCCTGCCACCCGTACCATTAACAACCAAAAGCAAGGAAAATAACATGTCGTACCACGATTACCCGCCGCCGGATTACAACCAGACCGGAATAGCGGTGGTTAACCCACTTCACAGAATTGAAAAAAAACTGAAAACTATTAGAGAAATCTTAGACAACATTTCCGATGACTCTATACTTACCGCTAACGATCTAAAACAAAAAATTCTAAACGCCATTAACGGATAACAAATGATAACTATGATCAAATATATTTTTACAGCCACAGTATTTTACTTTGGTATTAACTGGATTGCCGACAATCCAAATGCGCTTGTATCTTTTAGAGATAAAATGAATGAGTTAGTTGCAACTGGGATTGTTGAGACAAAACAACTCATAGAGGAAAACTTTAATGAAAGTGGGTGATTTGGTAAAGTACATACCTAGCCCGTCTGCCACTTTCAAGTGGGAGAAATATACTGATGCTTTCAAATCGCTACCCGGTATTATTTTGCGGGAAGTGGAAGCAAAAGGTACAACTACAAGACGTTTTGAGATTCGCTGGAATGATGGTAAAATATCAGAAGAGTGGATAAGTTATCTGGAGATTTTTGAATGAACATGTTGACAACATTTATTTTAGTAGGGATGGTTGACTCTTTTGATCCATACTTTGCTACGGTGGAACTAAATACTACACCGGCTTCTAATGGCGGTCCTTCAATAGCTGTGATGCCTGTATCTGTGTTTCCTTGTGAGATTTATGAAGGTAAGGTTTTTTATGTCGTTAAACTTCATGAAGATAAGGATGCGACAATCGTTTGTCAAAAGGATGTAAGTGATGACTCAGGACGAGAAAGAGCTGATTGACAAGTGCATTGAGTCGCACTATAATATGATTAAGCACCACAGAAAAGCTATACTTGAACTGGAACGCAAAAAGTTCAAAGAAAGAGATTGGTGTGATGAATGTTTTGACTTCGAGGTTATAAATGAAAAAAAGCGTTGATAAATCCTATTTTGATAAGTGGAACCCAACTGTTGATTATGCGAAGCACCCTGAGTTGTATCGCATCGGTAGAGGACAGCAGGGAGTTTTGATTTGTGAGCCATATAAATCCACGATTTGTGCTCACTGGAGATTCAAAACTTTAGAAGAGGCAAAGATTTCAAGCCAAAACATTTTAGCTATGTTCTACGACTATGTTGATTGTAATGATTTTGTTGGTGCTGACATGGCTAAAAAGTTTTTACACATGGGCTTTACGCGCTCACGGCGGTATGCCAATCATCGCGATGGTCGAAAGTATGATGTGAACGGATCTATATTGCCACAAGAACCTGACGCTATGACCTGCGAAAAAGCAGACTCAGCCAGAGTTTTTTACGCATGCTGGAAAGAGGCAAGAGAAAATGAAAAGTATTTAGACATGAAAAAGGATCATAAAAGAAAATATGAAAGTAGGTGATCTAATATCATTTAAGCCAATCAACTTCGGTTTAGAGGACTGGTCAAATCCGTGCATTGTAGTAAGTGAATATAAAAGCCCCGACGAAGGGCTATGGTCTATTTGGTGTGACGGGGTGTACTGCGTTATAGATGACACCAACTATGAAATCATATACTTGACAAGTTCTTCACTTGACGACAGGTTAGTTGGGTAGTATATTATACTTATGAAAGTTGGTGATCTGGTAAAATACGAATCCGCAATCGAGGATAGTATGGACAAGCATGCTGAGTTTATCGGTTTGGTGGTTCAAATGTCCCGCACCGGACACAAAACTAAGTCGGCTCAGATTCTATTCCAAGATGGAACTGTGGCTTGGTTTGATTCGCAATCATTGGAGGTTGTTAGTGAAAGTAGGTGATCAAGTTAAGATGGAGCCCATGTGGAAGTATGAGGTCGCTGTGGGTGTGATTGAAAAAATAACTGCTGATGGCTATATTGTTGTTAAATGGGATGGCATACCCGGTCATTGGCACTATACTGAGGAACAGGCTGATAGGCTGGAGGTTATGAATGAAAATAGGTGATTTGGTGAAAACGGTTCGCAGGTATGGAAGGGTGCAGGCTGGTCTTGTCACCGATATTGTTGAAAAGAAGTGCTGGAGAACAGACGAACTTGGCAAAGCCGTGGACTGGAATAAAGTTGAACCTGAGCCACACGCAGTTGTTTTAGTGGGTGACGAGTACCACACTATCCCATTGACTGACCTTGAGTTGATTGACATTTCCTTGACTTGACGTTTAGTGGTATCGGTGTTACATTATAAGGGTAAGGAGAAAGAAATGGATTGGCCACAATGTTTTGACTGCGGTGAAGAGTTTAACCCTAAGCGTAAGGCGCTGGGCTATGAGTATTGTTTGGAGTGTGGAGAAAGTCACGCACATCAAGTATCCGAGCGTATGAAGAAGTGTACCGCACCACTTTATAACAAGGGTGCTTATCAATATGTAGGGAGCGTGCAAGATGCACGATGGGCAGGTCGATAATGATGAAGGTTTGGGTTATGCAAGGAAGCTATGAGGGTGATTTGTTCTCATCTGTTCACTTGACTGAGAAGGGCTGTGCGCTAGCGTGTATCACAGATGTGTTAGAGTTCTTGGGTGTTGATGACAATGACACCGCTTTGGGTGTTATGAATGATGTATACTCGTATACCGAAACAGACGGCGAACAGACTGTGCCTTTCGAGTGGGATCAAGAAAAGATGAAGGACATGACCAGCAAACAGTTGTGGAAGATTTTTCAGGATTGGTGCGAAATCAGTTGGGATAGATTCTCAGACCGGTCCTACTATATTGACGGTGTACCTATGGAGATCCAAGCATGAAAGTAGGAAGTTTAGTACATAGCCGCCACGATCCCGGCTATCATGGAGTGGTAATGGAGATAGGTCCAGAACAAACGCGAACCGATCATGGTCGGAGAGCATGTCGTGTCCAATGGTTGGACGGCGACGAAACATTTGAGTTCATTAGTATGTTGGAGGTTATAAGTGAAGGAAAATAGAACATTTAGTGATGATATTGAGAGAGCAGAGAAGGCAACGCTGGCATTTAGTTGGCTGGGTATTATTTCTGCACTAGCCGTCATGGGTTATACTTTTTGGAGTTTGGCGTGAAGGTTGGTGACTTGGTAACGCTTTCGACATACTGTTTGCAGAGGGCAGACATGTGGAGGTGGCGCGATATGATTTGGAAACACAAAAAACCTTTGGTTGGCTTGGTTGTCAGAGTTGAGAGAAACCCGTGGGAAGAAAAGTTAGAACTATCAACAAATGAGAAAACATTTTACTATGTTAACTGGGTGCAGAATGGACCCGGTAGTCGCTATGGTAGATCGCACCATCACACCGATGGCTATTTTCTCAGGAATGACTTAAAGTTTGTAAAGAAAGGAGATTTCAAAAATGAGTAACGTAAATGAGTTTTTTAATGAAGCTGGTAGCCGTCGCAATAAGATGGTGGTTTGCGCTTCGGGCTTCAAGATGAGCGTACAAGCCCACAATGGCGCGTACTGTTCGCCACGTATTAACAACGCAGAAAAGTACACCCACGTCGAGGTCGGATTTCCGAGCCAAAAAGAAGAGTTGCTAATGGAATGGTGCGAAGAAGTTGGCAACCCAACTGAAACGG
>FUFK010045878.1_pt1 | contig 14106 bp, 9 predicted proteins | sample 1021851 | NCBI WGS metagenome assembly FUFK01 (sample SAMEA51879418, study PRJEB19060) | metagenome | reverse complement strand
GCTTCAAGCCCTAGATTTTTACCTNCATGAACCTTATAGAGTTGTGGTTGCGGGAAACCCGGAGGATCCCGCGTTCCAAAAAGCCCTGCATGAAGTACACAACCAGTACCAACCCAACCGGGTATTGATCGGCAATCACGGTCCTGTGGAATCATTTGCCAAAAAGCAAACGCCCGAGGAAAACGGCTCACCGCTCGTCTACATCTGCTCCGGGGCCGCCTGTCAAATCCCCACTCTCGACCCCAAGGAATTCCAAGCCCACCTTCAGCCCGCACCGCCTCGCACGCAGGATGTTATTAAGGAATAACGGTAAGATCAGCAGCTTCCCGGGCTAAATCGAATTGTTACGAAAGCCGCCCTGTGCTAAACTGGCTTGGGAGTAAAGGTCATGGACAAGAAACTGCAAACCACTATTACCGTCGTGCTGGCCGTGTTACTCGTTGGCGGCGGTATTTTCTTTGGGATTACACAGGCCAAAAAAGGGGCCAAGTGCCCTTTCTGCGGTAAATATTTTCCGCACGGGGAAATCATGGGGCACAAATTGCGCTGCCCGGAAAACGATACCGATCTTACTCCGCGCAGCGGCAAGGAAGCCTCCAGCTAGAGCGCGTTAAATATAATACATCTCCTCGTGTTCCTGCATTTATATTTGTTCCTGCTAAATCTAGAGTTGAACCAGCAGCGTACGTGGTCACACCAGTGATGTTTAATCCACCACTAACCGATAAGTTATGGGACTCAGGTATCGTAACCGTTGTAGAGGTTCTCGATTTAATATTATCTACTCTTAATGTTGACATACTGTTATTCCGCTATGGCAAAAAATGTTGAAACTATTTATATAACAAGGACGGTGCCCTCAGTTACATCGACTGTGACACCACTATCTATATCGAGAGCAACGTCTGTCTGAAAGGTTGTAGGTATTTGTGAGTATGCTACTCTTTGTTTACCTGCTAAAGTAATTGATGTAGTTATCGCTGCTCGAATATTATCATCGAATCCAGCATTTTTTTGTAAATTTGTTCCTTGGTCAGGAGTTGTAAAAAAGTTCATATCAAAATCAGTCTTATCAGTTACCACTAACATCGCATCATCATCTATATTAAGAGTGACACCAGTATTGATTGGCACATCTCCATCCTCATGAGAAAATATTTCAAATATTTTTCTCGGTCTTCCAACTGTGGTATTTTCTGAAAATCCAGCATAATGTACAAATAAAACTTTGTCAATGTCTACATCAGCTTTATAAAACTGTGAGGCAGTAATAATCCCAACACGATAATTTGATGTGGTGTTCAGACCACATCGATCAATTCTTGTTAGAGATTCTAAAGTCATTATACTTTTTAGTTATTTATTGTTACCATTGTTGATAAAGTGTTGATACTTCACTTGAAGTTAAAACACGATTATATAATCTCATATGAGCCATCTTACCTCTCCATCTGTATGAACTAGCATTACCTAAGAGTGAACTATGTTGACCCACAAGTAGATATCCACCAGTGAAACTAGCACTACCACCAACTGTCCCCGAATTTATAAATGAACCATCTCTATAATGTTGGACAAGTCGATTGCTATGATTATATGTGACCACCAGATGATGCCAGTTGCCAGTGAGAATACTTCCCGATTGTATAATATCATAACCAGAGACACTTCTCCATTTGGGTGCGTTTGCAGATTCGTTAAAGAAAGCCCATCTAGTATTCACAGTTCCTTCGGAAATAATCCATTGGTTTTGAGTACCTGATGTTTTAACCCAAACACTGATTGAAAGTCCAGTAAATCCTGATGTTGCATCTATATCAGTAAAACTATTTGATGAAGATTTAAGATAATGATTTCCATCAGCAGTTCCAAAATCAATACAACCACTAAATTTAGTTTCAGTTGTATCATCTGTAATTGTTCCATTCACAGTTAAGTGTTGACCGTTTCCACTTACGTCATTATATGTACTACCACTTCGAGATGCAGTTGAAAATGGCCAGTATGCGAGTAATCCACTTGTGGGTGCTGCTTCTAATAATCTAACTCTCTTCCAAGAAGAACCATCATAAAACTCAAGATTTCCAAGAGAACTATTGAAACGAAGTGCACCTGTGGTATTCACTCTCTGTGCTGTGGTTCCAGAAGGTAAAACAATATGTCCAGTAGAGTGGAATGTTGTATTTCCAACATTGTTAATACTCATTCTTAACACACTATCATCATAAATTCCAAATCCATCTGAACCAGCAAGACTACCTATCTGGTGACTTCCCCACCCACTATTATCAAAATGAATTATTGATTTATTCGATGCTTGTGATCCACTCCAGTTAGTAATATAAAGTGCTGGAGTTGTTGTACCACCATTACCCATGACACATACTGCTACATCAGACCCAGCTGCTGTTCCAACTCTTAATTTACTTGAAGAGTCTCCTGATGCTTGATTATTTGTTCCAATATTTACCGTTCCGTTTGATTTAATGCGAAGTCTTTCTACAGCATTTGTACTAAATGACATATGATTGCTACTATGATTATAATCAATCACACCCCTATATTCATCACCACCAGAAGTTCCGTCAGCGAAGAATATATTTCCATTACTACTAGTTCCTGAACGAATGGTAATACCGCTGTGCCCACTAGTTGATACAACTAAATCATCTGCGTTAGCATTTCCCTGTGGGGTGCTTGTTCCGATAAGAAACTTACCTGCTGATGTAATGCGGACTCTTTCCGTTCCACCAGTTTGAAGTAAAAGAGTTGAGTTGTTTATATTACCTGATACATTTCCATCAAAGGTTGTTGCGGTTAAAATACCTGCTTGCCCTAATTGAATATTACTTCCAACATTTACAAAATCTCCAAATACACCGTTGTTTCCTGATATATTTCCTGTTACGTTTCCATTTAATGTAGTTGCACTTATAGTTCCATCAAAATTAAATCCAGACAAAGAATCAATAAGACCATCTGTTGCTGTTATTCTATCGTTGTTGTTAACACCACTGATTACTATTGCCATTATCTTTTTAGTTATTTATAGCTCCGCTGATAACCAAAACTGATCATTATTTCTATCAATAGAAACTGTTCCACTATATCCAGTAGTTGATGATCCTGATATTGTAAAATTCATCATTTGAACACTATGTGCATGTGCAGGAGAATAATGAGTATGTGCAGCTGGGGAGAAGGCAGTGATATCATATTGATCACGAGGTTCAATGTTTATATTTGAAAGAGTACCACTCCTTGTAAGTCCTTGTGATACTCTTGCTCTCATTGCCACTGGATGATGAGCAGCACAATGAAAAGTTGTTGCACTATTCCAAGAACCAGATGCTAATGTACTAGAGCAGTAAAAATAACGTTGACAACGTTGGAGTTCATATTGAATTGGTATATGTTCATATTCAGTCGCAGTATCACCGATTTCTAATTGAATGCCCGTAATCTGCCAAGATCCATTTGCAGAATCAGCAACATTTTTTGCACCAGAAAATCTATAATCATCACTCGAAACCCAAGTGCTTGTTGCAGCACCTTGATGATTGCCACCAGAACCTAAATCCCAAATTACAGCTAATCCACCACCAGTACCTGTTTTTGCCCAAGTTCCAGAAGTATCACCAGGAAATGTTATCGTTTTTCTTTCCCAAGTATTCGCAGAACTTATGCTATAACTTTTAATATGAGTTCGAGTAGTATTTCCTGGATAAACACCCCCAGTGAGATTTCCCAATGCAACAGCCCAAGTTGATGATGCATAAGATGATTTCACATAGAAAGATAATGTAACAGTCTTTGCACTTGATGTTCCAAAAGCAAGTCGAGCAACGTTAGTCGCCTCAATTATTTGTTGAAAGAAAGTGTAATTTGAATTACTAGGATTAAACTGATTACTATCATTAGTAACTTTAAATGAATAAGCAAACCCATCAGGTGCATCAGTCACACGTTGTCTTGCAATATTTGATGCACTTGGAGAAGCCATTCTCCATCTATCAACAACACCATTCTCCACTCCATTTACTATACCATTACCACTATTTGCTTTTGTAGAAGAGAGATTTTCAAATCTTTGTGAAATTAAAAATTCACCGTTTTCAATTATATTACGATTCGGTGCAGGTCCAACAGGTCCACTAGATCCAACAAAAGAAGTTGCAGTTAAGATACCTGTTACAACTGCACCTGTGCTGGCAGTTTCAAATTTTTTGCTACCACTGAAGAATAATCGACAACTACTGTTAGGTACAAACTGAGCAAGAGCTTGAGTAGCATATGTGAATAGATGTGATGCTCCAGAAGAGTAATAATAATTATGACCTCCGTGAAATATACGAAGATCTCGACTATTTCCGATTTCAACTCTTCCACCACTTGATTCATTACCATCGGGTACTCTTACATATCCATCTACATCTAAATTTCCATTTGCATCAATGTTACCTGTAAATGTTGATACACCCGTGACTGCAAGTTGAGTTGATGTTGTTGTTCCTACAATATTAACACCTGACTTAGTTGTTCTTAATCTTTCTAAGATAATACCAGCACCGTGATTGTGATATAATCTTGGTCCTCCTCCTTCATTCCCATCGGTGACTGGACTGTAAAACAGTGTAACGGATCCATTACCATCATAACTTCTTATACTAAAATTATTTGAGTGAATTTGAAAATGACTACCACTACCAGCATTTCTTAAATAGGAATGACTTGGATCTGAGATTAGACTTAATCGATCATTAGTTCCAAGATACAATCTATTTGTTCCACTTTTGATATGAACGTCTTTATAGAATGTTGTTATACCTGCGACTTCTGCCTGACCATTTGTTTCAATTGTGACACCAGTTCCAACTTGGATGCCTTTAGTAGTAGTCTGTATTTTTTCATCACCACTATAATATAGAGATACCTTATTATTAGGTATCGCTGATATCATATGTTTAAAAGTATTACCTATATTTGAAGCAATTGAAAGATTTCCACCTTTGGTTTGGAAATGAGTGGTTCCACCTGAATCATAGTAGATATAAGAACTACTAGAACTACCAAAGTTTATTCTTTGTTGGTTATTTAATTTAATACTATTTGCAAAAGTTGTAACACCAGCGATGCTTACGTTGTCTAAGTTTGTATGACCATCTACATCTAAGTCTCCGTTTATATCTGCTCCTGTTGCTGTAATAATACCTGCGTTTCCTAATTTTATATTACTTCCAACCGCTATTTGACCACCAGATACATTTATACCATTTCTCGCTGTAATTAATCCAACTGAATCTATACTCGTTACATCCTCATAAGTCAACACACCACCAACTGACAAACTACCACTAACATCTACATTTCCATTAATATCTAATCCGATAGAAGTTACGATTCCTGTAGAGTTTATATTATGTGTATCGTAATTTTCGTTGGGTTTGATGACACCCTTTGTAATTCGGGTAATCGCCATCTTATGTAATCTCCATTATTGTTAATGTTGCATCTATACTGTTATTGGTATCACTATTAACTGTAATTGTATCAGATGTTTCCATGACAACTTTATTTCCACTCATAAATTCAAGCGATGAACCTTGAGGTATTGGAACATTTTTTAAAACTTTTACATCGTCTGCCGAAGGTCTTGTAATTCCTACTCCAACTAAAACACCAGAACCTGAAACGTTTGCAAGTGTAATACCAATCACAACTGTTGTAGTTGCACTTGGAACAACATAAACATTCTGAGTTGTGATACCCACATTCGCTTTTGTTTTTAATTTGAAGGTATTTGCCATTTTTTGTGTTTATCCTAAAGCGATTGCAAGTGCTGTAGCATCATCGGTAGTAGCACCTACAATAGAGACACCATTAACTTGTACATCTGTATTGCTATTTATCACACCGTGAACATCTAAAGCGTAAGATAAGGTTGGTGCAGTCGTGTTTATTCCAACTGAATTTGCTATACCAACCTGACCTGACGAGTCATCGACAGTTATAAAATTTCCGACTTGTGATAGTTCTCTGTTCTTTGCCATATTATTTTTTAGTTATTTATCCTATGAGATAGCCTTCAAAAAATCTATAATCACCTCTAACATTCATTGCAGTTCCACCAAATTGAGTTATATACACTTGAACGTATTGGTTTGCAGTCAGATAAAATATTGCTGAATTTTCAACTGAAGCAAAGTTACCACCGCTTGGTCTGGGCATCATTCTCTCTCTACCTTGTGTTGTTCCATTAATTTTAAAATCCAAGAAACAATAAGTAAATCCTGATAAATTAGAATCAAACATACAAGTCGCATGGAAGAAATAATATCCAGATACAGGTGCAGTAAATTTGCTTTGACCTGCAGTTGGATCGTAATTATTACCACCATTATCAAATAATTCTGATGTGTAATCAATATGAGTGCCTGAACCTGCTGTATGAGTTGTAACTCCTTTTGCAGCAAAGCAAGGTTTGGTTGGGTTTGTATCATACTTACCATCACTAATATAAATGTTACCAACCATTCCACTGTGAGATGTACACTGATAAACTAATGATGATGGAGAATCAAAAGTTGGTGCAAAATCAATATTACCTGATGCTGCTCCGTTGTTTGTTACACCTGTGCTATAGGCTGAACCACCGTTAGATACACGAATTTGGAAAGGATGTGAACCACCTGAATTATTAATAAAACGATATTTCTGTCCTCTCATCAAGTATAAATCTGGGTCATCTGCTGTGCTTACAACTCCATTACCCTCAAAACGATATGCAGTAGTTCCATTTGCAGTGACCTCATACACAACTTGTATGTCAGATTTAGTTGGATCTACTGTAGGTAGATTTGTAAGAGATGCACCTGAACCTGAGAACGTTGTTGCAGTTACAACACCAGCATTACCAAGATGAATATTACTACCAACACTAATAAAATCATCGACATCTACACCAGATCTTGCTGTTATAACACCTACAGAATCTATATTAGTTACATCTTCATATGTCAATGTTCCACCAATAGAAACTGTTCCAGTCACAGAAAGAGTTCCACCAATGCTTACGTTTGTACTAATCGCTACATTGACAGCATTTAAATTTAAATTGTTAGGACTCTCAATCGTTGGTGTTCCTGACGCACCAATCAGATTAATCTCCTTTACACCAAAACCCTTTTCTGCCATTATACTTTTTGATTATTTATGTGAGTGAATATGATATCCCTGAAAGTATCAAAGGTTTATCAAGATATCTACCTTTCATCGCATCAAAATTATGTTGAACATCAGATGCTGTGAGTCCTCTTGAATATATACGTACTGCAGCGAATTTACCATCCCAATAAAATCCTGCAGGACTAATAGTCCTATATCCAATAGAAAGTCCAGAGAAATTATGAGTAGGACTACTACCTGGAGTGTTAGTCCATGCTTGTGCTCCATTCAAGTATCCAGTAAGAGTATTACCAGACCTAGTAATTACATAGTGAGCCCATGTATTGTTAGATAGAGATCCAAAAGATTGACCGCCAGTTATAGTAGAATAATATATTATAGGACCATTATTAAATTGGAATGTCTGATCGCCAGGTGTAGACCAGATGTGATTTGATGCTGGTTGAACATCAGTCATCAACCAAGTTTCATATGAAAAATCACCAGTGAATGTTAGATTAGAATTAGTAGGCAGTTGAATATAATCATTACTCCCATCTAATATTAAATATCCTCCATTATCACTGCTGTAACCAGGACCACCAACTAAAGTTCCATTATTACCCTGTCCACTTGTATCAGTCCAAGTCGTACCACTTGTATAATTATTCCCGTCTAAATTAAGAACTAATCCACTTGTGATAATACTCTCACCACCAATAACACCAGCAAACGTTGGTTTTAAATTAGATGCGTATGGATTATTCAAAACTCTACGAGGTGCACCCCTTAAATTTCCACATCCTCTTATATTGTAACACTCATTTGTAATTGGTGCGTCAAATGATGCATCAACGTCATTTGCAAAGTAAGATGCGTCATTTATATCTGGGTATGGATCGGAAAGTTCAGTTGTCCCCATTGAAATTGCACCAGGTCCATTAGCAAAAAAGTTGTGAATGTCTTTTTGATTTAACTTTCGATTTGATTGTAATTCTAATGCTATTACTGAGCAAGCATTAGGTCCTGCCGAACTTGTGCCACCAAACCATGTATCATAATAATTTGAATCATCCTCTCTTGCATAATCTTCACCACTTGCATAGGAAGCAGCCATGGTGCTGTCAGCGGGTGCCCAAACATTAATCATCGGACCATTAGAGGAATAGTATACTTTTCTTATTGAATATTTCGTTGCACCTTGTTTTTCATCTGTTGGTTCAACAGAACAATCTAATGCACCAACTCTTATACTTCCTTTTAATCTTTCATCATCACCTGAAAATCCCTTTTGAACACCAAAAACACGATTAATATAAGTGGAATTATTACCATACCAATTGTTGTAATCAGGATCATTTTTGTCAGAGAGTTTTTGATTATTATTTCCAGCAGATGCGACTACAATACAACCAGCAGCGATTGCATTCTCTACAGAAGAAGATGTTGCTTGTCTAGTTGAGTCATCAGCTAGATACAATCCACTTCCACCACCACCAGCTAGAACTGTCAAATTTGGAATTTTGTAACGGTATAATCTTATACATCTTGCAGATCCTGAATTTGCAGGAATAATAGTATTTGAGCTATTTCCAGTGTATGTCTGAGTATTTCCTCGATATCCAATCGTATATGTTGTTCCATTAGAGTTTCCAGTTGAAGCATTTGCACCATATGAATTATTAATTAGAGTTGGATCAGCAACATCTTGTGCTATTTTTTTAGCATTATGAAATATCGTGCAAGCATCTAAAGCTGTGCTCGCATCAAGTATACCTCCAGCACTACCAAGATCAATTCTTATATTCCATAAGTTACATTCAAATGCTAGTCCGTGCCAATTACCTCCTATCTGTGATGCACAACAAGTTCCATGATTACTTGAAACTGCGTTTGTTCCATTTTTACTATGTGCGTGTATCCTTGTATATAAACTCGTTATTGATAGAGTTCCCAAACTTTGAAACTCTGTTGACCTTATTGAAGTATTTGACCACCAAGAACGTGCTCTTGCTTCTTGAGCACGAGTTCCGATGTTAACACCATCTATTGTGATTGTTTCTGTATATCCACTAAAAGCTGCTGGATCAACCTTATAAGGTCCGTCAAGTATCACATCTCTTACTCTATATGTTCCATCATCAGCAATAAATTCTGGATGTAAAACACTGACACCAGAGTCTATTATAACTGCATCTACCCCCTTTCCAGTTAATGAAAATAAAATATCGTCATTTACAGTGTCTGTTGCAATCCCTACTCCTTTATAAGGGAGAGATTTTTGTCCTCCATTCACAAAAGTATGAGACCAGTTTGATCTAATAGAGTTTGTATGTATTCTTGATTCAACACCTTCATTTCTTGTGAGTAATGGTTTATTAAATGCAACATTTTTTTTAAATTTAAAATCGAATAATGAACTTGGTTGCGGATATTTTTCAGGATTTAATAATACATTTTCAACTTTTGAGTGAGATTTTAAAATTTCTGCCTCATCATGACTCATCATATAGATTGAACTTCTTAAAGAAAAATTTTTATCATTAATACAATCTATTTTTCTATTTGGTATTCCATCAATTTCATTTTCATTAATAATGTAATTATGAACCTCTTCCCAATCCTCTGGTAAATTTACAATAACCAAGTACTGATCAATTGGATTAGGTCTATAATAATTTGAAGTAGTAACCTCATTGATATCTTCATCAAATTGGGATACGTCCATTACATAACCTCACGTTTTATTTTATAGGTTGTAGAACCAGAAATTCCAGATTCAGGAGTTGCTCTTAATAATATATTACCACTACTAATTGTAGCATCACATTGAACTAATAGTGATGAACTGAACATCACTGCGAACTGAGTTGAATGAATTGTTGTGCCATCTCTCATTGCTAAAAGTTTTTGTGTCTGGAAGTCACTTCCATTCTTAATGTATATTGTATACTCAACAACTAAATCACCACTACCATATCCAAATGTGTTGATTGTAGAAGGAGTTCCTGCACTTGCAGTGAATGTTCCTGAAAGGTTAGTTGTAATACCAACATCAGTTCCTCCACCTGTTTGATCATTAACCCATGCATAATCACTTCCATTCCAACTTAATATTTGTCCAGAGGATGCACTTGAAACATTAAGATGATTATTAACATCAGTATTTCCATAACTTCCTCCACCAGGTAGATTAGTTAAGTTAGAACCATCACCAACAAACGCTGTTGCAGTTATTATACCAGCGTTACCAAGATGAATATTACTACCAACACTTATAAAATCATCTATATCAGCATTTGGTGAAGATAGATTTCCACTTGAGTCTATATTTAAATTACCTGTAATATTTTGATTACCAGATGTAAGTGTTGATGAACCACTACTATAAAGTAAACCACCATGATCTTGAAGTTCACCACCAGATCCAGCAAGAACAACACGACCATCAGTTAAGTCTTCAACTTTAAATGTATTAGCCTGTCCACCTGCATTTATATCTAATAAACCACCAGTAGTGGTAACACCAGCGACACTTACATTATCTAAGTTTGTATGTCCGTCTACATCTAAATCTCCGTTTGCATCTATATTACCATTGAATGTTGAAACACCAACAACTTCTAATGTGTTTGTTCTTGTATTAGTAGTGCTTCCAGCACCAATACCTGTCAACTGTGATCCATCTCCAGTATAAGATGTTGCAGCGACAGTTCCTGTAACAGTTATGCCTGTGTTTGATGTTGATAGTTTTGGTGTATTATTCCAATTTAGAGTTGCTGCACCACCATTTGAAAATGTTGCATATGTTTGACCGCCAGCAGCGTTCTTTAAAATTAACGAATTAGAACGTATATCAGAAGCAACATTTATTGCACCAGTAAATGTTGATACACCAGCGACTGAAACGTTATCTAAGTTTGTATGACCATCTACGTCTATATCAACAAAGTCACCATTACCAGCGAATGTTGTAGCATTTATAGTCGATACATTGACAGTGTTTGCAAAGGTTGTTACACCTGCAACATTTACATTATCTAAATTTGTATGACCATCTACATCTAAATCATTTGCAATATTGACTACACCACTAATTGTGGAGATACCAGATCCACCACCTGTAGCAGTTATAGTTACGATACCAGAGGAAATAGGTGATACAGAAAGATTAGTTCCAAAATTAATTGTTCCTGCAGTACCAACTGTTGTGCCACCATTCTTGATCACAACTCCTGAACCAGAAGCAACGATACCAGTTAATCCTGAACCATCACCCTTAAATTGTGTTGCAGTTATAATACCTGTGATATTAACATTACCAGTTCCTGTGATTGACTTATTGAATAAATCTAAATCACCACCAAGTTGAGGTGTTAAATCCTCAACAATATTTCCAAGACCAAAAGCTCCACCGTAGTTTGATACAGTGTTATAAGCAACAAGTTCTACAATATCTCCAACAAAACAACCCACTGCCAACACAGTGCTAGTACCATTTGTTGCAGTAAATTCTGAATCAGCTAACTTTATTCCATTTACATATACATCAAGAAATCCAACTGTATATGCAAAATTAAATGTTGTTTGTCCTGAAGACGCTGTGAATGTATTTTTTGTTCTGAGTGATGGAAATGACCCCCAATCAAGACCACTTCCAGTTGACATCAAATATTCACCATTATTACCAGTTGTGCCATTTGCAGTGATAGAGGTATTAAATTTTGCAGTCCCGTTGAATTCTGCTGTTGTTGCAAAAGTTGTGACACCAGCGATACTTACATTGTCTAAGTTTGTATGTCCGTCTACGTCTAAGTCTCCGTTTAAATCTGAGTCTCCATCTATAACTAAACCATCTGCAACTGTATTACCAGTTACGTTGATTCCTGTATTAGTGGTGGCAAATTTAAGACTATTATTAAATCTTAACTGTACGTCTGAACCAGGATTGAATTCCGCACTTGTAGTACCATTATAGATATCTCGTATCCTTATCGCTTCACCTCGAATGTTTAGACCACCTGTGCTATTCTGAATTAATATGTTGGAATGATTATTATTGCCATCATAATATATCTGCATTGGTGCAACAGCAGCATCACCAATATAAAAACGTGATAAATTTGAATTAGAAGTTTGAGCACTAGGAAGTCTTATCTGAGCAGCAGTAACAATTCCAGAAATATTTGCGTTATCTAATTCTGTATGACCATCTACATCTATGTCCTTTAATATTTTTACAAGATTAGTGTGAGTGCTTAATACTTTATTATTATAACTACCATATAACTGAACAAAACCATCTGCACCAGTTCCACCTGACATTTTGTCAAATAAAACATAGGTGCCAGATCCACCATTACTTTGAATATATTTAAATCGTGTATAAGAACCACCTTGAATAGTTAAGGTTTTACCATGTGCGTTTGATGTATGACCAAAAAATGCACTATGGTTTCTAAATTCTATTGTACTTACGCTACCATTCCAACGCTGATACATTACCATTTCATCAGTACCTATTGATAGGTATTGACCTGTTGGAACAGCACTACCATAATATCTTGGAATGTTTAGTTGATTATAAACTGTTGCGATACCTGCTATCTGTGCATTACCATTATTGTGAAAGGTATGACCAGTTCCCACTCGTAAAGTACCAACAGCAGTGGTGACACCTGCGATACTTACATTATCTAAGTTTGTATGACCATCTACATCTAAATCCTCTAGTATATTAATTCCTGTTGCTGTAGTTCCTAACTTTTTAGTTGATCCACTATGATGATATAAATTTGTTCCACCAGTTTCACTGAAACTAGCTAAATTATTATTACTTCTATCTCTTATTACAAGTCCCCTACTCTTAAGATACATCGAACCATTACCTGTATTCTGTATCATTACGTTTGCTTGGTCTTGAATGAATAAATTACTACCAACTTTTATACCACCACTACCAACAGACCCAGCTTCTATGAAATTAGTAAATGTAGCAACACCTGTTACTCTCATTCTATCTAATTCTGTGTGACCATCTACATCTAAGTCACCGTTTACATCTAGAGTAACAGCAGTCGTAACTCCAGTCACATTTAATGATGTTGTAGTCGAAGATGTTGAAACTAAATTTCCAATATTATATGTCTCAGTTCCTGTTCCAACTACACCATTGATTTCTCTGTTAACTAATTCTAACCAATTACCTGCGTGTGCAAAATATCCTCTACCTGTTGCGTGAACGTGAGCAAACATACCATGATAACTTCCAGCAGATGGAAGATTACCCATTGCAGCATATAATGATGGTATCTTATTCTCACCTGCTTGTGCTTCAATTACACCACCAGTAACACGAATACCTGCTCTTGCTGTTACAATACCAACTGAATCTACGTTCTTGACATCTTCATATGTTAATGTTCCACCGATTGATACATTTCCACTGAATACACCATCTCCCGTTACGTTGATACCTGTGTCAGTAGTACGTATTTTTTCTGATCCATTAAAATATAATGCTGTATGGGAGTTAGGATTAAAAATAGCAGAAGCTTTATATCCCGCATTTATAACCTGAATTTGATTTCCTTGAACATATAAATTACCAGTTCCAGTACCATCTATGAAAGAATGACTACCGTTATGAAATATTTCAAGATCTTGAGAGGTTCCTAATTGTAGTTTATCATCATCTAGTAGTTGTACATTGTGACGGAATGTAGAGATACCACCTTGTTTACCAACATCTAAATTTCTCTCGACTGTTAAATCAAGATTTGAAAATGTAGAGATACCTGATGTAGGAGCACCAGTGCTACCAATATATCTGTATCCTACAATGTATATGTTTGTATCTGTAACACCACTCGGTACATTTGTGTCGTTAAAGTTTAAAACACCAGCAGAATAATCAAAGAACCAACCATCATTTGAACCTGA
>FUFK010044598.1_pt1 | contig 14108 bp, 14 predicted proteins | sample 1021851 | NCBI WGS metagenome assembly FUFK01 (sample SAMEA51879418, study PRJEB19060) | metagenome | reverse complement strand
GTTGCAGATTACGCTTTGCGAAATCCAGAGGTACAAGTAGCAGTGGTTGTCCCCACATTTGGAGATTTGCGTAGAGTTGCATTTGGAGGGGTATCAGGGATACTTAAATTTATTCCCAAAGAATGTTTGTTGGCAGGAAGGGGTCAGGGGTACAATTCTTCAAGTCAGGAAATAAGATTATATAATGGCTCAAAGATTATGGGTTTTTCAGCAACAGAGCCAGATAGATTACGAGGTCCACAATTTCACAGAGCGTGGTGTGACGAAATTAGTTCTTGGTTTTACCCAGAAACATTTGACCAATTAATGTTTGGTCTTAGATTAGGTGATAACCCTCAGTGTGTTATTACAACTACACCAAAGCCCACACCACTTATCAGAAGTCTTACAAAGCGAACAAATATAGTTATTACAAGGGGAAGCACTTTTGAAAACGCTGATAACCTTGCTCCTGCCGCATTGCAACAGTTGAGAGAAAAATACGAAAATACAAGACTTGGTAGACAAGAGCTTTATGCAGAAGTTCTTGATGATACGGAAGGTGCATTGTGGAACTATTCCAATATTGAAAAAACAAGAATAATAAAGCAAAAAGCACCAGAAATGCAAAGAATACTGGTAAGTATTGACCCTGCGGTAACAAACAATGAAGGGTCAGACGAAACTGGAATTATAGTGGCAGGAAAAGGAATTGATAATAGATACTATATTTTAGCAGATTATTCTGGTAGAATGTCTGCGGATCAATGGATGCGAACTGCGGTCAGATTGTATTATGAGTATAAAGCTGATAGAATAGTAGCAGAAGTAAATAATGGTGGAGATTTGGTTGAAAGACTGTTAAGAACAATAGACAGAGATGTTCCTTACACGCCAGTCAATGCTTCAAGGGGTAAATTGGTAAGGGCTGAACCCATTGCGGCATTGTATGAACAGGGTAAGGTTTCGCATTGTGAAGTGTTTAGAGAGTTAGAAGATCAATTATGTTCATATTCGTTAGGGAGCAAAAAGTCACCAGATAGATTAGATGCCTTAGTTTGGGCTATCACAGAACTTAGCCAGTCCAAAGGGACTGCATTTTGGAGAGTAAGCTAATGGCAACAATCAGACAAAGAATAGCAAATTTTATAAACCCAGTAAAAGAAAAGAAAGAAGCACCACAAGTTGTTTTGAATACGACAACAAGCTACTATTACAGGAACGACAACTATCAAAGTTATGCAGAAGAAGGGTACAAGCAGAACGCAATAGTTTACAGGTGTGTCAATGAAATTGCTCATGGTGCGGCATCAATAGGTTGGAGAGCGTTTCAAGGTGATATTGAATTAGAAGAACACCCCATACTTACTCTTTTGAGTAGACCAAATCCAATGCAAGCAGGGGTAGAGTTTTTTCAATCTTTATACAGTTATTTACTTTTATCTGGCAATAGTTATGCTATAAAGTCAGATGTGGGTGGTCTTCCTAGAGAACTTTATCTTTTACGCCCAGATAGGATAAAAATAGAGCCAAGCAAGACCTCCACACCAAAAGCATACGCCTATATTGTTGATGGCAAGATTCTCAAGTATTATGAAGCTGATCCGCTTACAGGAGAGTCAGATTTAAAGCACATCAAAATGTGGAATCCTCTTGATGACTTTTACGGTTGTAGCCCTCTGAGTGCGGCCGCAGTAGATATTGATAATCACAATGCAATAAACAAACACAACATCAGTTTGTTGAACAATGGTGCAAGACCATCTGGAGCAATTATATTCAAACCGCAAGATGACAGAGGTGTGCCGCTACAACTTACAGATGGTCAAAGGCAACAGTTAAATGAAGATTTGCGATCAAGATTTAGTGGTCCACAAAACGCAGGAAGACCAGTATTGCTTGAGGGCGATTTTGATTGGCGTGAAATGGGTCTAAGCCCAAAGGATATGGATTTCTTGCAACAGAAAAATATTGCGGCAAAAGATATTGCACTTTGTTTTGGTGTTCCAAGTCAGTTGATTGGTATTCCTGATGCACAAACATACGCCAACGTGCAAGAGGCAAGATTAGCTCTGTATGAAGAAACAATAATTCCTATCGCAAAAAGGGTGGAGTCAGATATGAATGAATGGCTGACAAAGGCATATGGTGAGGATATCATTTTAAAATATGATTTTGATGGTATTCCTGCAATGACTGAAAGAAGGCGTAGGACTTATGAAAATGTNGTACAGGCAGTAAGAGAAGGAATCATNAGCAGAAATGAAGCAAGGGAAAGAATTGGATTAGAACCAATAACAGGGGGAGATGATGTGTTTATATCTGCAAACTTATTTCCTCTTGGCTCAACAGAAGTTGCTCCTGCGGAAGGTTCTGATGCAGAAGAAGATGGAAAGGGGGTGTATGGATTTGAAGAATTTTTTGAAGAATCTAAAGAAGAAATTGCAAAAGATGTTTTCAGCACTGAGGAGGAAGCCCAAGTAAGGGCTGATCAGATTGGTTGTATTGGCACTCACTCACATGAAACAGAAGATGGGATTGTTTATATGCCTTGTGAATCACATGAGGATTATGAGCGTTTGACAGGGGATACATTGGAGACACCAAAGTATCATACCGCAGATCCAGAGTTTCAAGTAACACCAGTAAGAAAAGATCCAAGATATGGTACTGGTAGAGATGTATTTGATAGGCAACCACAAGCCGCAGAAAGAGCAAGAGAGCTTGGTTGCAGTGGAACGCATACAGTGAGAGGTCCAGATGGAAACTTTTATATGCCATGTTCAAGTCATGCAATTTATTTGAGAATTACTGGTCAAAACAAAGCTGAAAGCGATATTGAAACAACACCCACAAATGAAATGGCAGAGGAGGCACAAAGGGGTCTTGAGTGGCGAAGAGAGTTTGGTCGTGGTGGAACTGCGGTTGGTGTTGCTAGAGCAAGGCAACTTGTAAACAAAGATAGGCTCAGTCCATCAACAGTCAGAAGAATGAAAAGTTTTTTTGCAAGGCATGAGGTAGATAAGGAAGCAGAAGGTTTCCGCAGAGGAGAAGAAGGCTATCCATCAGCAGGGCGAATCGCTTGGGCTTTGTGGGGTGGNGATGCAGGAAAAACATGGTCAGAGGGAAAGGTTAAGCAACTTGACGCAGAAAGAGACAAAACCAAAAGTATTGACAGTACGAAGGCAAAAGTATCTGAAAAGATTAGGAAAGCAATTGAGGGCAAAGTTAAAGAACATAACGACAAACATGGTGATAAAAAAGGGAAAAGAGTAACCCAGAGAATGTTAGAAGCAGTGTTCCGTCGTGGTGTTGGTGCATATCGCACAAATCCAGAAAGTGTCAGACCAACAGTAATGGGTCCAGACCAATGGGGTCTTGCAAGGGTCAATGCTTTTCTTTTTGCAGTTAGGTCAGGAAGGTTTAGAAGTGGCAAGTTTGATCTTGATTTATTGCCAAGAGATCACCCTCTGAGTTCCAAAGACTAGGCTTTTTTTGCAGTCAAATATTTGTGCTATCTGCGGTCACTCAATGACTGTTGAAAAAAATAAACAAAGATGCAAGTATTGCGAAGAGTTCTATTGTTTTGATATGACAAAAGGTTGGATAGATTTTATAGAAAAACAGAATGAAACAAACAGAAAGAAAACAGAACGGAATAAAGATATCCGCAAGACGAGAGTTCATAGAACAAAATAGATTGCGGATAAATTTTGAGCGAAGACTGAGGAGACAAATGCTCAAAGTTTTCAATGATATAGGTAAGAGGGCAGAACAGGAATATCAAACAACACAACAAACAGTTGGTCTTGAAAGGTTTGCAACGCAAGAGACAACGGAAGTTTTGCAAGGGCATTACAGATCAGTCATTGACCAGTTTGGCTTGCGTATCTTGCAGAATAGAAAACAGGAAAGTCAGTTTGAAATACTTATAAGGCAGTTCATGCAGACTATTGGTTTTACAAGAATTACAAACATCACAAATACAACAATGCGTCTAATACGAAACACAATCCTAAATGCGGAAGCAGATGGTCTTGGTGTCAGAGCAATAGCAAGGCAAGTCAGAGATAATATGGCAGGAAGTTTCAGTCTTTACAGATCAGCAGTGATTGCCAGAACAGAAACACACACTGCCGCATCATACGCAAACAATCAGGTAAATGCTTCTCTTGGTATCCCAAATCAAATGAAAAGATGGGTTTCTTCAAATGACAATAGAACAAGGGAATGGCATAGAGCTATGAATGGAACTATGGTAGCTCTTGACGAGGATTTTGTAGTTCCACATAAAGGGATTAATTATCGCATGAGTTATACTGGTGACCCAAAAGGGGGTGCGGCAAATGTTATTAATTGCAGATGTGTTACTCTTTACGTCACACCAGAAGATGAAATCATAGATTAAAAAAAAGGGGGGTCGTTAAACCCCCCAAGTTTCACACTAGGAGAAAGTGTTCTTAAAATTTTGCGTAATCAGCATACTTATCAAGTTTTCTTTTAACTACAGTTCTTCTACTTTCATTCATTTCTTCAGGCCATAATCTGTCAATATGGTTAAGATTTTCTGGGTTATCACTAACATACTTATGTCTGCCACTTGCATAAAATGTAGCAACTCTTCCAGTTAAGTGCTCAAGTGCTAAGTCTGTATATTTGTCGTTTCTCTTTTTCATTTTATTATCCTAGTTTTTTTGTTTCTCTTTATACTACTAATATAATAACTTTGTTTACCTTTGTCAACACCTTTTATCAATTTATTTCACTTTTTTTTCAATTCTTTTTTTTCAATGATATCTGTAAGATAAAGACATAGATGTGTCAGATCATGTTCAGAAAGTGCGTTTTCAAGATGTTTTGCTAACAAGTCCATTTGATTTACATATCGCAAGTTTCCATTGATTGACCCAAGTGCTAATTCTTCTCTTGCATCAGAACTTTTATTCCAGTTTATGACGTTTTTCATATTTTATCCTTTTTAAAAATGTGGGGGAGGACTTTACCTCCAACTTCTACCCCTAACGTAGAAGAACTTGCCACTNACGACAATCNAACTATGGCTTAGGTCACCATTATTATTCGCACCCACGACCCTTTTAATTATACACACTATTCTTGTTATAATACTCAGTATATACATCAGTACAAGCATCAAACATTGTGCTATCACCAAAGGGGAAACGTGTAGAAAAAATGTGGTCTTCATGGCAATCACCAGTTTCAAGGGGTACACTATCTATTGTCCACTTTAGAGTTGTCCCTCTGTAAACACATTCTTTTTTAATTGTTCCAACAAATGTCTTTAGACCTTTTTTATTGTTGTAAACAAAACCTTTGGCATCTTCAGCTTTTCCATGTACTTCACAAATCAAGTTGTAGCCATCTTTATTAAATGTGTATGTTTTCACTATACTATCCCTCTCTCTTGCAACTTTATCAAAAGAGTTGCTTTTTCCCATGATCTGCAAATTTGACTGTTATCATTTGTGTTTTTAGCAATCCAAGCACAACCCAAATTATAGACCCTAATATGCTCTGCACCTTTAACGCACCACTGGGCTTTATCTGTTCCCATGCCATTCCCAAGCCATTGTGCATTTTTTATTTTCTTTAATTTAACCATTATATGATCCTACTACTATCAAGTTTGCTAATTCATTTCTTGTCTTAGCTTTTGCTATTCTTTTGTAAATCTTTTTACCTTCAATTATTGCATACTCAGTGGTGTCCATAGCAACCCAACCACTTCCGTTATATCTTACTCTAATGTGTTCATGTCCTTTTACAACCCACTCATAAACCCAGTAACTTCCAATGCAGGTTAAGCTATTTTTTATTTTATTTAATTTTACCATTTTTTTATCCTAGTATGTTTTCTTTTGTTTATATAACTAATATAACCATTAAAGTTACCATTGTCAACAACTAAATGCACTTTTTTTGCATTTTTTTTGTTTTTTTTGATAAAAAATTTGGTTCTTGTCAGATTTGCTTATATGATGTATAAGATTAGGCATTATGCCAATTCCAAAGCCAAATAGAGGTGAAACAGAAAAAGTTTTTATGGAAAGGTGCATGGACAGTGATACCATGCAAGCTGAGTACCCAAGAAACGACCAAAGGGTCGCTGTATGTCTTAGCAGTTTTAGAAACGGTGGAAAAAAGGAGGATACAGTGGCAGATGAATCAGACGTTAGTTATGAGGTAGAAGAAATCGCAAGCAGTGATGATTTTGAGACAGGCTCTGTTAGTGTAAAGGCAGAATTGAAGGCCTATCATACAGATGATGATGAAGAAAAAGGAATGTTTGACGGATATGGGTCTGTTTTCAACAATAAGGATTTGGGCAATGATGTGATGCTTGAAGGAGCATTTGCAAAATCATTAGCAAGAAAAGGAGCAAAGGGGGTAAAGCTACTTTATCAACACAAGGCAGATGAGCCAATTGNAGNAGAATTTGAAGAAATATTAGAAGATCAAAAAGGGTTGAAGGTCAAAGGACGTTTGGCTATGGGTACACAAAAAGGTCGTGAAGTTTACGAACTAATGAAGATGGGTGCTATTGATGGTCTTTCTATTGGATATAGAGTTATGCCAAAAGGTGCGGCTTATGATAAAAGACGCAAAAGGCGAATGTTAAAGGAAGTGGATTTAATGGAAATTTCTGCGGTCACGTTCCCCATGAACACTAGAGCAAGAGTGCAAGCGGTAAAGAGTGATCAAAGAACGATTCGTGAGTGGGAAGGTTTCCTTCGAGATGAAGGCGGTCTTTCAAGGAGTGAATCAAAAATAGCCGCAAGTGCGGTGTCGAAAGCACTATCTCAGCGAGAGGTTGATACAGAGCAAGTAGATTTGGTGAAAAACCTTAACAATCTAATCTCAACAATAAAGGAGTAGAGTATGTCTGATGACATTAATCTAGTTCAAGAGGCAGTGGAAGGTCTTGGAAAGGCATTTGAAGAGTTCAAAGCAACCAATGACAAAAAACTTGCTGATCTTGAAAAGAAGGGTGGTACAGACCCTTTAGTTGAGGATAAGCTAAAAAATATTGAAGCTGACCTCGACAAGTATGAAGATATCAACCAAAAGTTGACCAAAGCAGAGATGGAATCTCGCTCTCATGGTGAAAAGTTGGCTGAAATCGAAACAATGCTCAAAAGACCTGAAGCAGGGCTTACAACAGAAAAAGTTGATCTTTCAACAAAAGCTTTTGATAAGTGGTTGCGTAAAGGTAAGGAGAATTTAGAACCAGAGGAACTTAAAGNNNTNACNGNNNNTNATGATANTNCNGCNGGTTATCTTGCTCCACCTGAGTATGTGCGAGAGTTAATCAAAACCTTGACAGAAATTTCCCCAGTGAGAAGTATCGCAAGGGTTAGGTCAACTACGCAAAAAGCTGTTCAAATACCTAGCAGAACTGCAACATTTTCTGCACAGTGGGTNGCAGAGCAAGGCACAAGATCAGAAACAACTGGATATACAACAAAGTTGGAAGAAATCCCAACTCATGAGGTGTATGCACTTGTGGATATATCTGAGCAAGAGCTTGAAGATGCCGCTTTTAATCTTGAGGCAGAAATGCAACAGGAATTTGCNGATCAATTTGCAAAAGCTGAAGGTAATGCAACAACAGTTGGTGATGCTATTGGTAAGCCAGAGGGTTTTATGACCAACTCAAGCGTTGGNACAACAAACACTGGTCACGCAAGCACATTGCAAGCAGATGGTCTTCTTGATTTGGTTCATGCCATAAAAAGCCCATATGCACAAAATGCAACGATGGTTTTTAACAGAACTACGCTTGCCGCCATTCGTCAACTAAAGGACACCGCAGGACAATATGTATTCCAAGCAGGAATGATGTTGACCGCAGGAGTTCCAAACAGCATCTTGGGTTTTCCATATGTGGAAATGCCTGACATGGCTGACGTTGGTGCAGGTAACAAGCCAATAGCTTTTGGAGATTTTTCCAGAGGTTACATGGTTGTTGATCGTGTGGCATTGTCAGTATTGCGTGACCCATTCACTCAAGCAACAAGTGGTAACGTAAGATACGTTGCAAGACGCAGAGTTGGTGGACAAGTGATACTTGCTGAAGCCCTTAGAACTCAAACAGTATCAGCTTAAAAGGAGAGCAACATGAAAGATTTATGTAATAATATCGCAATTGCACTCTCTTACAAGGGTACGACAACGACAGCGGCCGCAAACGGAACTGGAGTTGATTTACAGGGTTATGAGAGTGCTGTTCTTGGTATAATCACAGGTGCAGAGGGTGATACATTATCAAGCTCTGTATTTTTTGAAATTAGCCTTGAACATTCTGATGACAACTCAACTTATACTGATGTGGCACAAGCAGACATTACCAATGGTACTATTTCATCTGGTGGTATCTGGCTGAAAATGGACGGTACAGCAGGAGGAGATCCTGACAGTGCAGGTTTAGTTGGTATGGTTGGCTACATTGGTGGTAAGAGATATATCAGAGGAGTAATTGCAAAAACTGGAACTCACTCAAATGGAACAATTCTATCCATGTTTGTGATCAAAGGTAATGCACATCATTCTTCATCAAATGATATTACTGCACACGCATCATAATTAGAAACGTCACCTCCCCTTTATTTCCTCCCTTGTTGTTTAAGTCAAAAGGGGGGGTGGCACTTACAAGGAGAAAAGCATGGTTGTAAAAGTTTTGCAATCCGTCAAGGTTGCAACTAATAAGGAAGGGATTGGCTCTGGCAAGATGTATTCTGTTGGAGAAGAATTACCAACTGATGAAGATTGGCAAAAGCAAATAGCCCAAAACCTTATTGATGCAGGGATAGCAGAGGAAACAAAAATTGTTAAACCTCAAGAAACAAAAGCTCCTGCAAAAAAGAAAAAAAGAGCCAAGAATGATGATGGTACATTCAAGGCAGATGACAAATCCACTCCTAATGTCAATGAGGCTTGGGAGACAAAGTAAGGATTAAGGTATGGCTAGAGGTCTTACAACCGCCTTAAATAATCAATTTATTGCGGCAGATCTAAAGCCATTTCTAGCCGTTAATTTAGATTTTGATGGTGACCCAATAAATGCTTGGGTTGGTAATGGTACAATCTCTTTTGGTGGTAATGATTACTTTGGTATTGGAAATTTGCTGAGTGTTTCACCAATACAAGAAACGCAAGAAATCAAAGCAACCAACTGTACTGTAACAATATCAGGTATTCCCTCAGATTTGATTAGTGCGGCTTTGAATACTAATTATCAAGGTAGAGCAGGTAATGTTTTTCTGGGTGCATTAGATTCAAGCAGAGCAGTAGTTGCAGATCCATATATTGTTTTTGGCGGTCAAATGGATGTTCTTACAATTAATGAAAATCCAGATTCACACACTATCAACGTGGAATTGGAAAGTAGATTAATTGCTTTAAAAAGAGCAAAAACAAGAAAATACACAAGACAAGATCAACAAATTGATTTTCCAGATGACAAAGGTTTTAATAATCTTGCCAAGCTCAGAGATAAAAAGATTGACTGGGGTGGAGGTAGTCAATAATGGGTCTTAGTTTAAGAAGATTTGGTAATTGGCTCAAAAAAACAGCAAATAAGGTTTTTACTGTTGAAAATATAATTGCGGCTGTTACCTATGCTCTTTTCAGTCCTTTTAACGTATATCTTGCAGGAACTAACTTTCTACAAAAAGTAGCTATATATGCAGTTACAAATGCCGCATTGCAAACATTGTCAACGCCAAACACTCCCAATATGGGGGATTTTTCAAATGAAGCAAATGGCAGACTTGTTAATTTCAAAGATACAACAGCTCCAAGAAATGTTATTTATGGCAAAGTAAGAGTTGGCGGTTTGATTGCACACGCTGAAACAACAGAAAATGATAAGTTTTTACACCTTGTAATCGTTCTTGCATCACATGAAGTAAATGCAATAAATAAAGTTTTCTTTGATGGAAAAGAACTTACAATCTCAAGCAACAATGTTACCGCTCCATCTCGATTCAACGGTAAAGCAAAAGTTTATACAAAGCTAGGAACTGATGATCAATCAGCACAATCTCAATTAGTTTCTGTTTCATCTTCATGGACAAACGCACATAAACTAAGTGGTATAGCTTATCTTTATGTGAGGTTAGAATTTGATCAAGATACTTTTTCAAATGGTATTCCAGAAATAACGGCAGAGATAGAAGGCAAGAAAGTATTTGACCCAAGAGATAGTTCAACATCTTTCAAATCAAATGCGGCACTTGTTATAAGAGATTACCTTACAGATACAAAGTTTGGTTTAGGTGCATCAAGTTCAGAAATAAATGATACTGCTATCACAACAGCCGCAAACATTTGTGACGAGAACGTCACTCTTGCCAATGGATCTACAGAAAAAACATATGAGGCTCATGGTGTGATTTTTTCAAATACATCAGTGAATGATACGTTGAACAAACTCTTAACTAGTTGTGGTGGAACAGTCACATACACCAATGGAAAATTTGATTTGAAAGTGGCAAAGTATGTTTCACCTTCTGTTACAATCACACAAGATGAACTAATTGGGGATGTAAGTGTATCAACAAAGAGGTCAAGAGCAGATAGGTTTAATGCAGTCAAAGGGGTCTTTGCTCCAGAAAGCACAAATTACATAGCAACAGAATATCCTGCAATTACATCAAGTACGTTTGAGACTGAAGATGGTAGTCGTATTTATGCGAGTTATGATTTGCCTTTTACGACTTCTTCACCAATGGCTCAAAGATTGGCAAAAATTGTTTTGTTTAGATCAAGACAAGAAGTGGGTTTAGAAATAACCACAAACATGAAGGGGTTTCAATTGGCTGTTGGGGATACCTTTCAATTTACTTCCGCAAAATATGGGTTCACCAATAAAATATTTGAGGTTATCTCTTGGAACTTGACAGCAAATAGTGATGGTTTAGGGGTTAATCTTGGTTGTATGGAGTTGGCATCAAGTGTTTATGATTGGAACGCAGAGGAGTCAGATTTTACAAATGATGATACAAACTTGCCAGACCCCTTTACGTTGCCCACAGTGGGTCTTGAGTTATCTGATGAAATACAAATAAATAATGAACAAATTATTTCTGTTTTGATTGCTAAACCAACATCAACATCAATTTATGCCAATCAATTTGAAGTACAAGTAAGGGAGGCAGATGCGTCACCAGAAAATGATTTTATTAGTTTGGGTGTTTCAAACAGTGATAGATTTGAATTTAGAAATGCAAAAGATGGACAAAAGTATGATGTGAGAGCAAGAATGGTTTCCTATATTGGAGTACGGAGTGCTTTTACAACTGGTGAGCATACAATAGTTGGTCAGACTGCACCACCTTCTGATGTAACAAATTTTGCTGTTAATTTAGTAAGAACGGAAGCTCATTTGAGTTGGACACCTGTTACAGATTTAGATTTATCACATTATATTATTAGGCATAATTCAAGAACTAGCGGTGGTGAAAATACTTACTCAAATGCACAAACAGTGATTGCAAAAGTTTCTCGCCCTGCAAACACAGCAATAGTTCCTGCACAAACAGGAACATATTTTATAAAAGCGTTTGATAAAACAGGAAACGCATCTGAAGCCGCAAGCAGTTCTATTGTTAATGTTGATGAGATCAAAGGTTACAATGCAGTTACATCAACAACACAAAGCCCAAATTTTAATGGTACAAAAACAAACTGCTCAGTAAATAGTGAAGGTAGTTTGGTTCTTAACACAAGCACTTTATTTGATAGTGCCACAGGAAACTTTGATGATGCAGAAGGTTTGTTCGATGGCGGTGCAGGAACAATTGTAACTAGTGGCACATATGAATTTGATTCTGTAATTGATCTTACAGCAAAATACACAAGCAGAGTAGTCCCAACTCTCACAATGACAAGAGTTGATTACGTTAATTTGTTTGACTCTGCATCTGGTGATTTTGATGACAGAACAGGTACATTTGATGGTGATGTGCAAGCATTTGATGATACAGATGTAGAAATACAAATAGCGACAACAAATGATGACCCAAGCAGTGGTAGCCCAACATTTACAGCATTTAGAAAATTGATTGCAGGAGATTACACAGCAAGAGGTTTGAAGTTCAAAGCAATACTTACAACAACAGATACACAGGCATCACCAGTTATCTCTGCTCTTTCTATTGCTATTGATATGGAAGATAGGGTTATATCACAAGGCAATGTATCAAGTGGTGCAGGGTCAAAAGCTATCACATTTAGTCCTGCATTTAAGGAGTTGGGCGGCATTGGTATATCAGCACAAAACTTGTCCACAGGTGACTTCTATGTTATAACAAGCAAATCAGTAAGTGGATTTACTATTACGTTTAAAAATTCTAGTGGCACAGATGTGGATAGAACTTTTGATTTTGTAGCACAAGGATACGGTGAAGTAGCGGCATAAGGAGAAATAATGACACAGAATAACGCAACAATCACAATAGCAAACCAATCGTTTCCATCATTTAGAACGGAACTCAATCAAACGCTTCAAGATATTTATACAAATTTTGCAGGTTCAGCAGACCCAGATGCAACAAACGTAGCGTTTGCAGGATCACTTTATTATGATACAGATGACAATATTCTCAAGTTGAGAAATGAAGATGCAGACGCATACATCAGTTTGTTTACCACAGATCAAAGTGCAGATACCGCAGTTCCAACAAACCTTAATGTGGTAGTAGACACAAGTCCACAATTAGGCGGCACATTGGACACAAATGGACAGCTTATTCAGTTTGGTGATAGTGGAAGTGCAACAGATGACAGATTACAGTTTGGTGCATCACAAGATTTGTTAATTTATCATGATGGCTCAAACAGTTATATTACAGATAGCGGCACAGGTAATTTAAAAATTGGTGGCTCTCAAATTGATATTGAAGGCACAAGTGAAACAATGGCAAAGTTTATTGATGATGGTGCGGTAGAGTTATACCACAACAACGTCAAAAAAATAGAAACAACCGCCAATGGTGTGACAGTTACAGGCACAGCGATTGCCACCACAGATACGGACACAAGCAACTCAGGAACTGTTGATTTGGATTTTGCAACCAAACAAAACTTTGTTCTTACCCTTACAGGTAACATTACTTCTCTCACAGCCTCAAATGAACAAGTTGGTCAATCAGGGTTTATTGTATTTATTCAAGATGGTACTGGAAGCAGAACTGTTTCATTGCATGGTGATTATGAAACAGCAGGAGGTGCAGGATTGACATTATCAAGTGCGGCTTCAGCAACAGACATAGTTCCTTACGTTGTAGCGGCATCAAGTAGAATATTATTAGGAACACCACAGAAAGCATTTAGTTAATGTCAGGATTAGTTGGTTCATCTCAGTTCTTTTTTGGCGATACCGCCTTTTACACACATGAGATAAATAGTTGTGCTAAGTTTGTAAGTGGAAGTTCTAGCCAACTAAATAGAACACCATCAGGTGCAGGCAATAGAAAAGTATTTACTTTTGCGACATGGCTTAAAATTGGATCAGGAAGTGGAACTGCAGGCGGTGGCCTTACAGACATGACTTTATTTGCGGCAGGAACAGATGCTGATAATAGGACGGAAATACTATTGGTTGAAACTGGTGGTGATGCTTTACAACTTACTTTTGTAAATGAAGTATCAAATGATAAAGATCAAAAAAAAGCATCAGCGTTTTTAAGAGATAGATCAAGTTGGTATCACTTTGTTGTTGCAGTTGATCTTACACAAAGCACAAATAGTGATAAAGTAAAAATGTATATAAATGGCACACTACAGACTACCCTTGCGGCAGACAACACGTTTGCAAATGTTGATAGTTTCATTAATGCAACTGGAGTTCATAGAATTGGTAGGATAGCTTATTCTGGATCTAATTTCTTTGATGGCTATTTGGCTGAAACTCATTTTATAGATGGAACACAACTTACCGCAGATTCTTTTGGTGAAACAAAACAAGATGTATGGATAGCAAAAAATTATTCAGGTTCTTATGGAACAAATGGCTTTAAGTTGAAATACGATCAAACAGGAACAGGAACAGGTTCATCTTCAACTGGAGGTGCGGATAGTTCTGGTAATACTCACCACTTCGATTC
>FUFK010057042.1_pt1 | contig 14110 bp, 15 predicted proteins | sample 1021851 | NCBI WGS metagenome assembly FUFK01 (sample SAMEA51879418, study PRJEB19060) | metagenome | reverse complement strand
ACATTCCAACCATATTCTTTAAAATCTTTATACATTTGTTCCACAAGAGATGTTGTGGGTACAACGATTAACACATTCCTTTTAGCATTTACATGATACCGAACTAATGAATAGATCATCAAGGATTTCCCGCTTGCAGTTGGCGACAATAGGAGTCGTCTGTTGTATTTCAGGCATTCGTATATTGCTTGATATTGGTAATCGCGAACGGATACAGACAGACCCAATGACTTCACAAATCCAACAACACCTTCGGGAGTAATTAATTCATTCTTTTCTTGGGGATGTCCATAGTAATCATCTCCTTCCAAAACGTAGTTATATCCTTTCTGCTCTGCCCAGTCTGTAAGATAATCTACTAGACCACAATAGATCTCACCATTAGCAGGTGAGTATAATCTTATCTTTCCATCCCATCCTTTATATCTTCTTGTCTTCTGCATATACTTTGCGGACTCTACCTCAAAAGTAAAAAAGTCAGCAAGTTCATAGTTTATATGAGGTTGTGCCTCAATCTTCAAATAGACTTCATTCTTCTTACTTATAAGGAGGTCCATAAAACCATGCTACAATTGATTTTCTGATCCCAGATGTGACAGGTCTAACCCTATGCCACTGATCCGATTGAAAAAAGATTGCTGAACCTTTCTTCAACTTAAACGTTTCGTATCTACAATCAGTCTCTGGTTTATATATCTCCAAATCAAACTCCCCTCCTTCGTACTCATCAGGATCATTCATGAAAAGAGTCATACTTATTTTTCTTACTACACCTTGATCAGATCCACTATCATTCGCCCAATATATTGGTTTAGGATGCTGATCTACGTGCCAATCATACTTACCACCTTCGGGATATATACCATATTGTATCGGTTCAACTCCCTGTAGAGCTAAGTTCCATAAGTTTTGTTCATTCATGACTATTGCTATGTCCATGAAAATCTCACAAAATCTATGATCTCTAACCCATGCTTGTTTAGATATTCTATCTAATGAACTCCTTGCTAAACTTGAATTATGTGTAAGACTATCTTTCCAAACTAAATCTTCACTATCAAGTGTGCGTTGAATCTTAGTCATCGCACTGTCATTCAATTCAATGACTCTATAAGAACATCCGTACTTCATAAACCATTCTGGAACTTAGTCCAGTCGATAGCATTTTTAATTTGAAAATTTCTATTATTGATTTGTCTCAATACACCATCTAAGTAATTAAGACATTGATCTACATATTCTATTTTATATTGCAACTTTCTTACATCATCATCACCCTCTATAAACATATTGATCTCTTCTTTAGTAGTAAGTTTGAGATCAAATGGCATCTCTTTATATACAGATGAAGGTGCCTTACCTTTGTAATATAACCATTTCTCTTTAATAAGTCTTTTCATTTCAATCTCACGCTCTTTCTTCATCAGACCGAACGTCGTATATAATTCCATATATCTCATATGGAGTTGTGGTATCTTTGTGGATTCTTCGCAGTAAAGATCGTTATCAATTACTGAATCCTTTTTCCACATCTCCTGTATCTGTTCCAGATTCATAATCTAACCAAGGGTCGGGTATTATACTCCTTGATCCTTCGTTTGTTTGAAGAACTCTTGGAGACTGCTTTGGCAGTTGACTGCTTTCTCTTTTTTGGGTCTGATGCCCTTCATCTTTTCGTAGTCGTTGTGCATCGCTTGGAGCAACCATGCCTGTGCTAGTTGCTTCGGACCTTCTTTCAACAATTGGATTTGAAATTTCGAGAGACCAGCCTTCATCTCCAAATACTCCTGTCTCCACGATGTTTGGTCTTCTAATTGGTTCATTTCTGTCCCACTCTTTTACTAATTGTTCAGCTTGTGCGTCAACTGATCGCATTGTGTTTTCTATTTTAGCATAGATCCACTTTTTTTTCAACCACTCTATCAAACCAAGTGCTAGATGCCTGACGAAAGGGTTCTTGAATTTCTTCTTAACCCATCGTTCTGCCTTGTTATACCAAGGATCTACACCTTCACCAAAGGTTTTTTCAAAGGAGAATAGCACCGATTATAAACCCCTTAGCGAAAGCAAGACATTTGATTTGATAGTCTGACAAATTATATTTATCTTGAAATTTTTTTATGAGTTTCTTATCCCACTCTACAAATGCGATGAAAGATTTTTTGATGTTAAGATTGTACATGTTTACCTACGTGTTGATGAATTTATATCTCGTACCTCATACAAGGTATATCTAAACGTTGCTGTTGCTGTAAAGTAATTATTATCCGATGACGTAACGTCAAATGGTAATGATGATAAGTTTATAGGAAAACAATTTTTAAATACAACATCAAAGTTTGCAAGATTATTATTGTTCAATACTTGCAATGTAGCATCAGAGTATCTTGGATCATTCTTAGTTCCTCTAATACTATTCTCTGTATTCCAATCATATCTATCCTTATACTCACCTGGTGTAGATAGTGCTCTCATCCAGTTATGTAATTCCATATAGTTTCTTAAGTCCTCATCTACTATAAAATCAATAGACAAGTCCTCGTATGTTGCTGTACTCTCAACTGGTATTGTCACAAAACCTCTTGTAGGTATTTCAATATTACCTGTCGTAAATGCAGGTATACTTGCTTTTTGACATAAGAATGATACCTTCTTTGCTCTATCCAGTATGAATAAAAATCCTATAGGAGAAAGAAAGTTTTTGTTAGTCAGTTGATCCTGATACCAATTTGCCATTTTATCCGTTGATGTTTTCCAACCATGATGTAGAAATATATTTTTCACCATTTAAGGGAGGTAATCCCCTATGAGTATGTGTAAACCCTGCTGGCCAAATTAATACTTGTCCTTTCTTAGGTTTATAGCGTTTATGAATATAAAGAAACTCAGTTTCACCACCCTCAAAATTATCATTAAGGTACATCATAGTTGCACATATTCTACGGTTGCATCCCATAGAACCATCTTCAGAATGCCACGCATGATATCCTTCACCTGGTTTAGTCTTCTGTATATTCAGATATACTTGTTGATATCTATATTGCAGTAGACTTTCATACTCATCAACGTATAATTCTAAGCACTCACCAACAATATCATTGTATTGTTTCATCCATTCATAACCACAAGTATGATCTAATATAAAATCTTCCGTAGCAAGACACTGATCTTTACGTTGATTTGCTTTACGTTCTTTACCAAAGATACCTTTGCGATTAAACGTAGCACCACACTTCTTNTGATATTCCCAATANTCAATTACTGGTTGAGTGTTGTATTTGGTATCGAAAATACCAATAAAGTCCTCAAACCTTACATCCTCTATCATAATTAAGCATACTCTACGTTTATATTTAGACGCAAAAAAAGAGTGCCTTTGCAGACACTCCTTCCCCTTTCACACGTGCAAAATTATTTATTACATATGTAGCAAGGATTACATTAAGAAAACCTTTAATTAGTAGTTCTCTACGTCTATCAATTCCTTTGAATCCCATTCATCGGCATGATCCACAATGAACTGTGGAAGACAACCTTTGATTATGAAATGTTCTGATGGATTGATTTTTTTAAATGTACAGTCTTTTCTGTCACCAACTGCTTTGTACATAAGTCTGGTATATTTACCAAGATCACTTACAAAAGTAGCTAGTTTTGATCTTGCCTCTGATGGCAATCTTTTGTTTGTGTATGCTATAATTTCTACTGAATTTACCGATCCATGTTCTAATATTGCTTCACAAAAAGCACGACATGAATATGTATCAGAATCCATAGAGAATAGAAAAACTGTCTTGTCATCAATTTCAATCTTAAAGTCTTTCTTTAAGATTTCTTTCCAAGTTTTTCTCTCCTTTATACGAACTGTGTTCTCACCTTCAGCATGTCTCTTTATGATACCATTTATAATCAGAGTAATATTATTTTGAGTAAAGAAATTGGTAATTTGTAATCTATCCTTTAACCATGTGTTTATATCAACCTCATTTGGATTGAGGGATCCATCACCTATTAGTTTTAAACCTGCTGTGATAACATCTTCCCTTGTTGCTTTAGTGGCAGGGTCATGTTTAAGGTTTGCTAAAACACCCGCACTGATTCTTGCGAGTTCACCAGGTTCGGTTTTCTTAAGATTGATCCAAGGTATTCGTTTCTCTTTGTTTCTTCTTGCTGCTATTGCTCGACCTCTACCTTCTACAGGTAGTTCCTTTCCATTAGAATCTTTTGATCCCATACCAGGATCATCTTTTGTCTTATAACCATTTACAGAATAACTATTTTGTAGTGCATCAATTCTGTCGTCAGCATTACCCTCTTCTCTGACACCATCATTAGACCATACATCTGCTAATTCATCTACTTCTTCATCTATGTCAAGGGAACCTAAACTTTGAAATTCATATCCTTCTGGTATATCTACTTCTCTATTTTTATAGTCTTCAAGATTTATCTCTCCGACTCCATTAAAACCTGGTAGTTTTTTAGGACCTACAATGTCCTGTAGTTTAATAATGTACTTCATGTTAATTCGATTGCTTTTGCGGTTGACTTCTACTACACGGTGCCGAAGCGGTGTGGTTCAAAGTAATAGTATATAGCAATATTATACCATAAAAAAAGAGGGTGTCAAGCACCCTCTCGTAAAGTTAAGTATTAATACCTATTACATTAGGTTTGCAACCTGTACTCTTCTGTAGTACTTGTTAGCATTAGCTGTAAGTGCTCCAGAACCTTGTGTAAGACCGCCTGAGAATGGGTTTGAAACCATACCATAACGTGTCTTAAACCCGATTTTTGGTTGGAAGGTGTTAGGGTTGATTGCTCTAACTTGCTGTAATGGAACGTATGGGCAGTAGAATAATCCTGCGTCATAAGGTGAAGTACCTTTGTATCCTGCAACGTAGAAGTGCTTGTCAGCTACGTTTGAAGAATATGGGTCAACGTATACCTTAATACGTCCGTTAAGTGTACCAACAAGTGTAGAGGAAGTATCGTCTACTCCTGTTAATGCATTATTACCTTGAAGTGCAGGTGTGTAATCTAGTACACCAGCCATTCCTAGAGCAGAAGCAACGTCTGCAGAGCAGATCAAAATGTTGCCCTTCCCGCGTCTTGTCTCTTGACCGATTGCGTTAGCGTCTCTTTCTATTTGGAAAAGAAGTCCCTTGAATTTCTCAACTGACCATCTACCATTAGAGTCTACATCGAGGTCGAATATACCATCTGTAGCAGTGTTAGCGATAGCACCTTTAACAGCGTTTGTATAGATTGTACGAACAACTTCTCTGTTAATCTCAGCAAGTATCTCTGTTGAAAGGATATTTGCTAATTCAGATTCAGCGTCCAATCCATGAATCGCCTTAAGGTCTTGAGCCATCTCTATGCTGTACTCTGCCTTTAGTGCTCTTGACTTAGCAGTAACAGTTACCTTCTCGATGGAGAAACCCATTTCTCTGAAGGCTGTTGAAGCAGATGAATCATCTAATGCTTCAGCAGTTGCTGTTGCCATGCCTGTAGCGTCTCCAGTTACCTCATATGTTCCTGCAGGGGAATCATTAAGAAGTCCTGGGTTTGCACCTTCTGCATCGTTAACTGCAGATGAAGAAGCAGTAGGATCATAGTTTGATAATCCTGTACCAGCTCCACCTGAGAAACCTGCGTTAGGTTCGTTGAATAGTGCTTCTCTGAAGTCACTGTTTGCAGGTCTACGCTCTGAACCGTAGAAGGATCTCATTGCGAAGATTAATCCTGTAGGACCAGTCATTGGTTGAACACCTGCAACGTCATATGCAATGAGTTGTGGCATTGAACGTCTGATAAGACTGATTAATACTGGATCAAAACCTGCAACAGGACCTGTAGCGGTATCGCCTGTGGTATAACCTGTAGTCTGAAGAGTCTCGTTAAGTACTTGACCTTCTTCCTTGATTGCTGTTTCTTGGTTTTCTAAGAGTTGTGCAACTACGCCTTTTTTATATGAATCTTTGATTTCAGGAACTGATTCGTGATTCAATACGGGTGCCCACTTCTCTTGGAGTTGTTGTATAGACATTTATGTCTCCTTTTTAAAGTAGTTAATTTACAATTATTTGGACCAACGTGCTAGTGCATCTACGTATTTACCCATAGTGCCAGACACAGTGGATTCTACCAATGGTTGTGATGCTTCCTCGGTGGGTTCTTTTGCTTCTTCAGCAACTTCAGCCTTCCTAGTGAAGTATGATTCCTTGATAGTTTCGATTTTATTTCTAAAATCTTCTTCATTTTCAAACTCAACACCCTCTGCTAGTGATGCTAACTTCTCCTTTTGGGTTTCAGCAAGACCAGTAGCTGCGTCGTTCACAATCTCCATTTTACTATACTCACCTATTCGCTTTTGTAAAGCGATGTTGGTGTCTATTTGTTCGTTGAGCTTTTTCTCCATCTCATCAAGTTCTCCTGTCATTCCATCTAACAGGTTGAACTTCTCTTCGGGAACAGTAAAGTTGTGCTCCACATAGAGATCTTTTAGACCATTGAAGAATGACTCTGCCATCTCATTCTTAATGCCATGTTCAACAGCGAGGGCATTCTCCTCTATCCACTGTTTAGTAGCATAAGAAACGTAGTCATCTACCTTCTCGGCCAAATCTGTTTTGATCTTCTCTACCTCTTCGGTTAGAGATTCTTCAAATGCTTCTTGCAACGCTTTNNTTTCNTCNTTNACNCGAGNNGTNACTGCTGCNTCAAANATNGTNGCTGCCTTTACTCTGAACTCTTCTGATAGTTCTTCACCTGNGACAAGAGCGTCAACATCTTGAGTAAAGTCGTACTTGGTTTCAGAGGTCTCTTCTTCTGAGATTGTTTCGTCATTAGATTCAGTTTCCTCCATCTTTGCGGACGCATCACTTGGTTTTGTGGAAGGAACAGGTGCCTTACCTACTGGTGCTGCTGCAGATTTACCTGCGTTCTTAGTTCCTTTCGCACCTTCCATCGAATCAGAAGTGACAGTCAATCACTTTAGAAGCACCACCTTTAGAGGTGTCCATTGATTCGCCAGGTTTTGCGTTTTTAGTTACAGGATTGGAACCTTCGGTCACTTCTTCCATGTTATCTAAATCCTTTTCGAGGGTTTCAGCCATTTCTTTTTAACTCCGTTAAATTTTTACGTTGCTGTTTTATATATTTATTTATAAATTATAAACTTCTCAAAAACTTGTCAAACGCGGAAATCTTTCTTTCCTGTAAGTTTCTGAGGGTTGCCTGATCTATTTCCTTTTTAATTTCAGCAATAGCAGACTCTTTTAGGATACCATTATCCCAAATCCACTCCTTTCCTTCCATAATACCATCCACAAATGCGTCAGGTGCTGAAGGATCTGCAACAATATCTGCTGCAGTAGCGAGCATAAAATCATCTTGAACCACATTACATGTAGATTCTTTCTTCAAAGAACCCATGCCTCTAGATGAGACTCCCAACCTTACGCCCTCGTCTAGCAATGACTTAGCGATTTTTCCGTTCGGTGTATCAAGAATTTTTGCACGACCAACAAAGTTGTTTCCATCTTCGCTAAGACGTTCNATCTTATGTGATACCCTATCAAGATTTATTGAAGGACCTTCTGGATGACCAAGTTCTCCGAGTGCTCTACCCTGACGGATAAAGTTCTCATGATACTTAGCAACCTCTCTTTGCAAAGTTTTGAAAGGATACATACGTCCATTCTTGTTTGCAATTTCAGACTGCAAGAATATACCTTCTATAAAGTAATTCTTTTTACCTTCCTTTTCTTCAGTTAAAAATTTAACTTCTGTAAGTTCTTCAGCTATCAGTCTCATCTTTTGGTTCCTCGGTTGGTTCTTCTGCGGATGCAGTAGGTTGTTCTACTGGCTCATTAGGATCTGGATCTTCTGGTTTGCGACCTTGATAATCCACATCAGTGACATCGCCTGTATCAGTTGCTTTATCAGCAAGTTCATCAGCAACAGCTTGTCCTGTTTTATCAGGATCAAAACCCCACTTTTGTGCGAAGTCAAGTTTCTTTGCTTGAATCGCATCATATGCAGACGCGGCTAATGCATCGTTTACTGCATCAACTGCCTTTGCTTTTTCATCACCAAATATGTGATTTACTATTTGATTTGCTACGTCAGTAGGCATAATTAATGTCCTCCATTATGTATTTATAGAATTAGAGTTCTCCCCTCTTTTGATCTGCGGGACTAACTGCAGAACTAGGGTCAGTTGGCGGTGCTTCTCCACCTTCAGGTACAGGTTCTTCCTCACCAATACCCATTTCCATGGCTTGCATTGCCTGTGGATCCATGATAACTCCGTCTTCGATTTCTTGTTTAATTTCTTTGTCTATTTCTTTAATCTCAGACTCGGTTTGTTTTAGAACCTTCGTACGTATATAGTTCGCTGAGAAGTATTTACCTACATAAGGATCCATTTGTGCAACTTCATTCATTCTTTCGTTGCGGATTTCTATTTCTTTAAGTTCTGTGAAATAGTTATCAGCAATATAATCGAACTGAATATGTTCTTTCATATCCTCCCATTCTTCAATGGAGATGATACCTTTAAGAACGAGTTGTGTTTTTAAAAGATCCATGAATAATTCAGAGAATCTTTTACGTAAACGTGCTATGAATTTTTGGAACTTTACTTCATCTCTAGTGATTTCAGCAGCACGACCAATGTTAAAGGTAGTTTCTGTTTCTAACCTTGAGCTTGGAACGTTGAGTGCCTTGTAAAGTTTCTTCTGGAAGTACTTGACATCCTCAAGTTCTCCAAGATTTTGTCCACCTGGNANCGTAGAGATNTCAGTNCCTCNNCCNCCNTCTCNTCTGGGTANCCAGAAGTCTTCGAGCATNGACATNAATTTNTTGTCATCCTTGATTTCTCCTGTGTTTGCATCATANACNAATTTGTTACGGTATCTACCCATAACCTCACGGAGATATTGCTCCGCTTTGTTCTTAGGTAAATTACCAACATCAATATAGAATATTCTACGTTCTGGTGCTCTTGATAATCTATAGATTACCAAAGAGTCCTCAATCATTCTTAACTGATTGACTGCCTTAATTGCTTTGTGTAGGTGTGATAACACCATGTTTTTATTGAGATCCTGTATACCAGAATGACAATAAGCAATTGAATCAGGTGCAATTTTCATACCCTGATTGGTTGAATTCTTTAAACCTTTTGGATTGTATAAGAAGTAAGATGCACTCTGTTGTGTAAGTTGCTGATTGAGATCTTGAGTCCTTAATGCTTCGGGTTTCTTTGCCTCGTATTCAGTCACCTTACGGATCTTTCTAGGATCAACGTATCTTAGTTCTACTAAACCCTGTCTTGGTTTTTTAGGATCTATTACCTTATGAAAAAACAATCTCCCATCAACATACCATCGACGGAAGATTTCATAAGCTCTGTTATCAAAATCAAGAAGACGAAGTATCTCATCAAATTCTGAACGAATTAACTTCTTAATTTTTTCTGATTGTTTTAAATTATGTAAATCTATTGATATGGGAACGTCATCAAAGTTTCCACAAATAGTTTCATTCACTACATCATCTACTGCACTATCGCATTCTGGATTAAGAACCATCTCTCTATAACGAGTGATTAGTTCATGATCATTACGAATAGTACCATCAAAGTCAACAGAATAACCGAAGTAACCGCCACCAACTATGGGTTGCGATCCATCTAAACTATCCTTCTGAACAAAAGAAGGTCCCTTCGGAACCTTCTTCGCTCTTTGTAATGAAAATCCAAAGAGTTGTTGTGCCATTACGATTTAAAATCTGGTTCTGATATATTTATACAGGTTTCAAAAACTGCTTAATTTGCTATTGAAGCCCCACCTACAGGTTTCCAGTATTGTACTTGCATCTCTACAGTAAATTCTTCAACCGCATCATTGTTTCCGTAATCTAGATCAATAGCAGCGATATTACTTGGGAAGATATTATAGAACTTATAAGACTTAAGAATCTTAGGTGACTCTCCATCTTTAAGATCTCTTGCTAACTGATGAACTGTCATGTCAGCGAAGTATCCAGAACTATCTGAATTATCTCCTAATGAACCTGCAGAAGTGAAGTTCTCGTTATATGCTTGGATTGAACTTGCCCACAATTCCATTGCGGATCTTAATTTGAACTGACTATCGTTCATGATAGTAATTGTCCAAGGTTCAAATGTTCTGTCTCCAGCTATCTTTAGAACTCTTCCTCTAAAAGGAACTTCTATTACACCAATCTGTGAACTTGGAAGGTTTGCTGCACGAACAGTAAACTTACCTAAGTTAACAAGGTCTGAGTCTTGTAGTATTTCGCTTGGAAATGCCAAATCTACTTGAAATAGATTAGGTCTAGCGAAGTCCGACTTGACATTCGCCTTAAATTGATCAATTGTTCCTTTTTGTGCCATTTTTAATTAGGATCTCCGTCTTTTATATTTAGTCAAAAAAGTATTTTGAGAGGTATTATGATGCTACCTCTGCAAAACTTACACCAGTTCTTGTTGCAACGAATGTTAACTGAACATAGTTAATAGTTCTAGTTGGCTTCAAGAATATTTCCGCATAGAACTCACCACGGTCAACTGCCTCTGGAGTATTGTTTGTGCTATCGCACTTAACTAAGAAGTCAACTACACCACGACGACCCTGTACATCACGGAGATATGGTTCAACAATATTGATGAATAGTGATCTCTGTGCCTCATCGTTCTGCTCAAAGAGTTGTGCCTTAGCAGCAGTACTAATAACTCTCTCAACTGTTAGGAAGAGACGACGTATATTAATTCTGTCAAATGCTGATGCAAATCCAAGTGCAGTTTTGTCTCCGTAAAGAACAACACCTTGTCCTGGGAATGAAACAACTGGGTTAACTCTGTTTGCATAGAGTTGATCTCTTTGTGATTTGTTTGGTGTGTATGCTAACTTAATTGCATTTCTTAGTACACCACGTTGAAATCCTGCAGGTGAGAACCATGGTTCAGATATTTCGTTAGTCTGTAAGCAAAGACCTGCGATATCACCATTGCAAGGTACATAACGATAAACATCATTATACTTGTCATAGATGTATTTGTATCCTGAGTCAAATACTAAGTAAGAAGAACTTGGTAGTTGCTTAAAGAAGTCTACAATATTTGTAGTAATAGTTGTTGTATTACTAATTCCAATTACGTTTCCTCTACGAGGTGAAACGAATACCATACAGTCTCTTCTTTCTTCTGCAATGTTTACAAGAGATGTAATCTTAGCAAGTGCGTTTGCATCACTTGTTCCAGAAGGACCTGCGATAATAAAGTCAATGATTTGTGATTCTGGATCTTCGACTAATTCATATGCACTACCTACATCAGTATTAGTAATTGTGTACTGTCCTGCTGATACTGTGTAGTTTACTCCACCTGCTAATCTGTAGTAGTAAGTAGAGTTGTTCTTAGAACCTAGTGTTGTTATTCCTGCAGGATAATCTACAGAACCAGATGCACTACGTAATAAATTGAACTGTCTGCTTGCTGCAGTTTGTCCAAATACACCATCACCAGCTGATGCAGTAGCAGCAAAAGTTGTTGACTCGTGCTCTGCCCAGTAAACGTATTCTGACTTCTGCTTAATTACTTCTGCATAGTAGTTTGTTTCTCCAACAGATGTCTTAGCATCAGATGCTTTAGAAACGTCAATGTATCTTTCAAGAAGAGCACCAACAGTTCCTGTGATACCACCGTCAATATCAATTATGATAACGTGCATTTCATCTCTGAATCCACCAACTCCATTTGCATAGAGTGAAGTACCAGGTCTAGGAGCAACGTTAATCCACTTAACGCCAGGTAGATACTCACGCTCTGTGTACTCATCTCTTACTGATGATATAGTAATATTTGTTGAGTTTGTATCTTGTATAACATCAGAAGCAGCAAATTCAATACTGCTCTTATTAAGAGCAACAAGAAGTTTTCTTTCGATTGTGACGTTTACCTTAGCAGTATTTGTACCCTGTGTAATAACTTGGTTATCTGCAATAATACCAGTAACACCACCACTAGGTAGACCGATTTCTAATTTTTTGTTAGTTTCATCATAAGCAAGAACATTGACTGACTCAGCAGAACCACCAATAGTGATTGTTGTAGCTGAACCAGGTGTGAATGAACCAACTACATCGTCAATTGTTAATACGATACTATACTTAAATACTTTACCTGCAGCACCAGATGCAGCAGAAACAGCAGCATCAGCAACGAACTCATGCTCGTTACCAGAACCAGGAGCAGGAACTACAACTATTTGGTCTGCACCTGCGTCTGTGACGAAGATACCAATTGAGTTTCCTGTATCACCAGGTGTGCGAGCAACCCATGAAAAGTTGTTGGATGCTTCTTCAATGCTTGTCTCGTAGTCTTGTAAATTCTTAACTAGAGGTGCTGTACCTGTATCAACAGCATTCTTCAATGTGCTAGAACTTACACGAATAGTCTTTAATAGACCACCGTACGCTAGGAATTGTGATGCAGAGAACCAGTATTCATAGTTGCTTTCGTTTGGTTCACCAAAACGTTCCGCAAGTTGTCTCTCTGAAGTAATCTCAACGATTTCCTCTACAGGTCCTTTTGTAAATGGTGCTGCAATAACTCCAACATTCGCTGTAGGAATAGTAGAGACAGTAGTGAGATCTCTTTCCTGAATTACTACACCTGGCGATGATTGATTAGTTGCCATGTTTATATACTCCTGAAAATGCTGTTCAATCGGGTTTGTCTAAGATTATTTATATTTTTGAAACTTCACCTAAACTCCCACATGTAGGATTTATCTCCATATTCCGCGACTTGCCACACATCACCTTGTGCATCCTTGAAAGTGTCTTCTTCCAATCCATCAGAAACAAATCCAAATGGTGCCATATCTTGTTCTATCTGATCTCTTTGGTCTTCATATATTCTCTGTCTTACATCATTGTCATGCATTTCTTTGAAGTATGGTTGCATTGCCATCCATGAAAATATAACCAAACACATTGCTAGGTCATCATTACATCCATCTTCCGCTTGGAAAGATTGACCCTTTTGTATGAATGTAGTAAGTTCCGCAATAGTATCATAGTCTTCTACGATTAATTTATCATCTTCTATTAGTGCCTTGAGGTTAGAACATCCTACCTGTTTTACAGCAGTAGACATCTTAATACCTAGCTGTGTTTTCTTACCAGAAAATCCTTGACCAAGTTGTTGACCTGCTCTACCTCTCATGGATACCATGAGTAGATTTTCATATTCTAAATCGTACTGTATAATATCTGCTACCTGTCCACCTATATCATTTACCTCACATAATACATATGCACCATTATAGTTAGTTGCTACATCTACAATGAGATTTGGGAATACGAGTGGTTTTATTTGATTATTTTTATATCTTGCTACTACTTTATATGGAACTGTGGTTGTATCTATGACAGCAAATGCTGAGTAATCATTACCAACTCCTCTTGATACGTCAACTGTAATTATATAATTATGTTTTTCTTGTACATGTTCATATACTGCAAGACCTCTATTCTCTTGAATTGGATCTTTATATGGCATTATTCTTAACTTACTTGGAGTAATAAGAGTATCAACAGATCCTAAGAACTCACACTCAAACTCAACTCTGAACTGTGCTTCAGATGTGTTTTCAATAGTTTGTTGTTTCCATTTATCATCTCTGCCAGGTACTTGCGACCAGTGTACTTCAGTTGCAACATAGTTATTAGCACCACGTTCAGCATCATGCCATAACTTATAAAATTGATTCATCCCATGTGGGGTAGAAATGATAATAACTTTGGTTGACTTACCAGAAGATATAGTAGGATAGACACTAGCAAAAAACTGTTCAGCAATATGATTCGGAACGAACGCGAATTCGTCCAAAAATATAATGTTAAAGGACATACCGCGAACAGCACTAGCAGAAGTAGAAGAAGCGAGGATTTTACTTCCGTTCTCCAATTCGAGTGACCCTTTGTTCCAACCGAGAATACCTTGTTGCATCCATTTTGGGAGATTCTCATAAGAAAGTTGTAGCCTGCCCAACATTTCTCTTGCAGTTGG
>FUFK010042901.1_pt1 | contig 14112 bp, 21 predicted proteins | sample 1021851 | NCBI WGS metagenome assembly FUFK01 (sample SAMEA51879418, study PRJEB19060) | metagenome | reverse complement strand
AACGATTGGTACTGCGGGTCAGTCGGTTATATGTTAAAACTGATGTTTAACAAATTTATTAAAATCATTTAAGGAGATTTATTATGACAACACTAAGAGTAAACACGCCATTCGGCACAAGATTATTTCCAACAGATTTATTATTTAAGAATTTTTTTGATAGAGCTTCGGCTTTTGAGAGTAATTTAGAGACAAAGATAAACCATCCTGTAGATATTATTCTAAAGGAAGAGGCCTTGGTCTTTGAGATAGCAGCTGTTGGATTAGAAAAGAAAGATATTGAACTTCAGGTAGAAGATGGAAACTGTTTAAAGGTTTCTTATACGAAACCTAATATCGAATCCAACGATTCAGACATCGATGCAGGAGAGTATATCCACAAGGGTATTGCAAAGAGGTCTTTTAATTTAGGATGGAAAATTAGTCCTAAATTTGATTTAACTAAAATTGATGCAAAGATGGAAAATGGGCTACTGACTATTTCAGTACCTGTTACACCTGAAAGCAGACCAAAAACTATTAAAATTAAGTAGGTTATATAAACAATGAACTGGCCCGCAGGCTAATGGTTATGAGAAGAATAATATACAGTGGTAATAAGCCTTATCTTGTAGTTAGAGAAATAACTATAGATACATGTAATCCTAAAAATTATGGTGTTGATAGAACTGATAAAGCATCGCACATGAAAATATTAGGATTATGGGTTGAGCAGCATTTGTGCGATCATGTACTACAACAAAACAATAAATATTTATTGTGTAGAACTATTAAAGATGCTGAAATCATAGAATAACGTTCATTGATTCGATATTTATATAAGAGGGTTCTAGGCGTTCTCTCCCTCGTTATTCGCGTCTGAGACGTCGCAGATAGCTAAGAGAACCAGCTGGGTGGGAGGAGGCAATAAATAAAAAATATGATATGGGAATAGAAAGAAGACATTTATGGAAAATTGACGAGGTATTAGACCACACGTCTGACTTTTGGGATAATATAGAAGAAGATATGGAAGCATATATCGAGTCCTTATCTGAATCACAGGTAAAATCTATATCAACGGAAAAATTTAAGGTTGACTTTACCGAATATTTTAACAATATTGCAAATAGAACGCTATATAAGGAAATACAAGAAGCAGAAAAGATAGTGACCAAAGTGCTGTGGAGTCAACTGACTAGTGAGGATAAACAAGACATTTTCCACAACGATGTTGGATTCTTTTCAGATTGGATAGATAGCTGTCCAAAAGAATTATTAAATAGTTATGTTAAATTACTTGGGGAGGGTAAAAGCCTAAAGGGAGCCATTGAAGAGTCTCTAAATTATTCTGACTTTTTTGACGCAGCCAACCTATCACCAAGCTCAATAAATGTTAGTTTAAAGAAAAATAGGCTATCGATTTGCTCGACAAGCAGAGAGCCATTAGATAAACTAGAAAAGATATTGAAAGCATCTGGCCACACATTAATTACAAAAGCAGAAGAGCCAATAGATCCAGATCTTATTCTTTACACGTATCACTTTTTAATTAAAGAATAATACTTATTAGTATGAAGAAAAGACTTTTTCCTGCAATTATAGCCTTATCGGCACTAGCCGTTTCAGGATCAGCTGCATTTTATTCAGTCTTTGGATTGAGTAAACTTTTTGCCGGAGCAAGCACACAAGTCATCATCATGGCAGGTAGTCTTGAATTTGCAAAGCTTGTAGTTGCATCTCTTTTGTATCAATATTGGGATACTATAAATAAGGTACTTAGGACATATTTAGCTATTGCATGTTTTGTCTTAATGGTAATTACTAGTGGTGGTATATATGGTTTCCTATCTGGAGCCTATCAAGATACCGCAACTAAGTCTGAATTATTAGACAAATCATTGGCGATATTAGAGCAAAAACAGGTAAGATTTGAAGAGACAAAAGAAGACCTTAAAATAGAAAAGGATGGTTTAACTAAGTCTATTTCTGATTTAAGAATATCCCTCTCTAATCCTACACAAGTACAATATATCGATAAAGAATCAGGGCAGCTTATTACTACAACATCAAGTTCAGCAAGAAGAGCTCTACAAGATGAATTAGCTAGAACATTAAACGATAGAAATCAAGTCAACCTAAAACTAGAAGCCATGGCAGATTCTATATCAAAAACTGATATTGCAATTTTAGATAAGCAAATAGGCAACGAAGAACAAAGAGAACTTGGACCACTAAAATATCTTGCAGAGACTACAGGTAAAGACATGGGACAAGTTGTAAATTGGTTCTTATTACTTATTATATTTGTGTTTGACCCATTAGCAATTGCTCTAGTTGTCGCAGCTAATTTTGCATTTACACAGATCAGACCCAAGTTCGAAGTAGAAATGTCGGCACCTGATGGCATGGAATTTAACAAGTCATATCCGATGCCCAAATCTTGGCTTGACCCAGAAGATGAAGAGTACGACCCAAAAGAGGGAATAGGAGAAATGCTTGAAAAAGAAAAACAAAAAGATAAAATGAAAGAAGATGATTTTAATTACAACTTTGAGATATATAAAGAAAAAGATAAAAAATATTGGCAGAAAGAAATGAAGAAAGGAAAATTAACTAGGGTTATGGTTGGTAAACTTAAACAAAAAGGGTTATTATGAAAAAAGAAGAAATAACATATAGAGTAGAATACAGAAAAGGTACAGCATGGAATGAGAGAGAAGGCGCAATATACAAATGGATGGAATGTAAACGTTGTGGCCAAATGGCAAAATGTGGAGAAGACGCCACATCAGTAACCTGCCATGATTGCGTACAAGAAATGGTTGGCCCAGTAGAAAACACATATAAAAAATCAGACAAGCCTAGAGGATGGACTCTTATGCGAGAATTTGTAGATAAACAAGGTAATGTATATCACAAAGGAGTAGAGGCACCAGAATTAAAAGGAACATTAAAACCGACCGAGACAGAAGAAAGAACTAGGTCAAAAAGAATGACAAAGGCAGAGAAAGATAAGTTGATGACCATTGCAGCCCTACAACTACACAGCTTAAAAAAGCAATTAGAAAAAACTAGATGGAAGAAAGATAAAAAACCTATTTTGAGTCAGATAAAGTTTCATTCAAAAGTTGCATCTGCAAAATTTCCTAGAAACTTCAACAGGGAAGACTATCTTAAAAAATATCAAAAATAATTTTACCGTTTGAAAAATTTTTATTATATTATATCAATATGAAAGGATTACTAGAAGAACTTATAGTCGCCTTTATAGTTTTAGTAACAGCAACTATAACTATAGTAATAGTCCTTTCAATGATAATACTAATTTTACCAATAAGATATTTGGAGAAATTTTTAAAATGGATAAAGAATACGATTTTTTAATTTACAAAAGAGGTAATGACACTAAAGAAGCAAAATCTATAGAACTAAAATTACCAAACGAAATGACTTGTAAAGAATTCAAAACTATTTGTATTAGAATGGCTCACGCATTAGGTTATCACGAATCATCTGTAAGAGAAGCCTTTGGACAAATAGAAGATACAAATAAAGGAAAAGACAAAAAGCAATTAAAATTATTATTTGATTAGTTATGGAATATACAGAGAAAAAAAATCAAGTACTATTGAGAGTACCTCCTGGAGATAGATGGAGGCCGGTTGGTTCAACCGATGTCATATTTGAATCGTTAACAGACGGTTTAGAATGGTGTTACCAAAAATCTGGCTGTAGAGATTATCATCTAGCAGCATTAGACGGAAAGGTATACTCTATTGACAAGGTAGAAAAGAAGCCTGAACCGATAAAAACGTTTAATCTTTATGGAGAATAAGTTATGAAATTGACAGAAGAACAAATAGTAGAAAACTGGAAAGCACTATTAAGAAAGATTGATACTAATTTTGAAGGCGAAAGAAAGGCAAAGCTTACAAACCTATACGAAAGATTTTCTGACAGGATGATGCTAGCTCCAGCATCTGGAATAGAACACTTTCATAATTGTTTTGCTGGTGGATACGTTGACCATGTATTAAGAGTTATGGATTGTTCTGAACAATTGTACGATCTTTGGTCTAGTATGGGAGCTGACATGAGCAATTACACCAAAGAAGAACTTATGTTTTGTGCCCTAAACCATGACCTTGGAAAAGTTGGTGACAATGAAAACGAATATTATGTACCTAATCCAAGTGAGTGGCACAGAAAGAATCAAGGTAAAATATATGACCCGAATCCAAATATTCAACACATGACAGTACCTCATAGAAGTATATGGCTATTGTCTAATTATGGAATTACTTTCTCTCAAAATGAAATGATAGGAATACTTACTCACGACGGAGTTTATGATTCTGCAAACGATTCTTATCTTAAACCTTGGGGAAAAGAAAAAGCTTTATGGAATAATTTACCGATTGTATTGCACCATGCAGATCACATGGCCTCTAGAATAGAATATGAAAATTGGAAAAATAAAGATAAAGTAAAAACGGCATTTAGTAATAATCCAAAGCCGTACACTAAGAAATCTAAACTATCGACAGAATCTAATTCTGCTCAAGATATGTTTAAAGATTTATTTGGAGATAAATAATGATTTATGTAGTATCTACATTATTATTGGTTTCATTATATGTTAATTGGAATCTTTTTAGGAAAAATGAGAAGTTAGAGGACGCCAACGAAGAAAGTTTCGATTTTGTAAATTCTGTTAGAAGCACATTACTACAAATACTTAGGAACATAACCAAAATAGATAACAAAAAAATGTTTGAAACAGATGACGAAGTTGGCACTACTTTCAATATGATTAAGAAAGAAATACAAAGATTGGAGAATGCTTTTGATGACAACAAGTAGTAATAGTCCAGTAGAACAGTTTTATGCAACACTAGAGGAAGAGAGAAGAAGAGCAGAGGAAGAGGCAAAAAAGACCAAACGTGGTAGGCCTAGAAAAAATAAAATGTATTTTACTCTTGAGACTGAAAGGGCTATAATTGCCTACAATAAAGAGCCAGACAACGCGCTAAAAAATAAGGTTTACAATGAGTTTATTCATAAGCCATTGATGAAGCTAGCCGAAAATATCATACATACGTTTAAGTTTTATTATTTTGATGGAGGACCCAAAGAGGTTCAACATGAGGTAATTGCATTTATGCTTGAAAAACTTCCAAAATTTGTAGAAGGAAAGGGTAAAGCTTTTTCATATTTTAGCATTGTTGCAAAAAATTATCTAATACAAAACAACAATAAAAACTATAGAGACCTTAAGACAAAAAAACCAATAGTTACTATAGATAGAGAAAGAGATTTGGGCCATGAACAGGCGATGAAAGAGTATAGAGACGATTTAGATGTATTTATGGAGAGATTTTCTAAATACTATTCTAAAAAGATTGATGATAACTTTAGATCAGATAGGGATAAAAAAATTGCCCATGCTGTTTTAAAGTTATTTGATGAGAGAAAGAACATAGAAATATTCAATAAAAAAGCACTATATATTTTAATTAGGGAAATGACTAACACCAAAACACAACACATTACTAAGGTCGTTAATGTCATAAAGAAAGATTTCACAGAAAATTTTATTAGATTTCAAAACGGAAATTTTTTTAACTAAAAAAGTATATTTATATTCGTTATAGAAAAACAGGTTATTAAATAAAGGTTATGTGAATAGCGCTAGGTTATTCAATAAAGGCTTAAAAGAGAGCATCTAAAATAAGCAAAAACAAAGGAGAGAATTTTATGAGAACAATTATTTTAACAGTAGTATTGGCTTGTGCTACTATTTTAGGAACACAAGCACAGACTAAAGGCGATTGGTACGTAGGTACTGGTGACGTTGCAAATGTTGCTTGGACAGATTGGGCAGTTTCGCCAACTGTNGGATATGGTGTNACAGACAANCTNATGNTTGGNNNATCNGTANCTCAAGCAGACTCGACAGTAGATATGGAATTAGATTTCCATGCAAGATATTTCGTAAATGGATATTTTGTGTATGCAGCAGCGAAAGGCTTAGACACAGATAACTTAAATATCGGTCTAGGTAAAATGTTTACGTTTCACAAGAACGTATATGTAGACCCTAAAGTGGTTTACAACACAGGAGAAAAGACTACTAACTTNTTGTTAGGTTTCGGTCTTAAATTTTAATTAACGTCCAGAATGGACAATGCTCTCGACAATTATTAACGCTAAAAAAGAGGAGAATTCAAAATGGATAATGTAATTAAATATATTACAGGATTTTTCGGAGGATTATCAGCAGTATTACTTGCTATTTTACCCGTTACAATTCTATGGACCGTCCTAACAGGTGGTACAGTGTTCGGATTTGATGTGATTGCTAATTTGACTGCTCTAGTAAGTGCACTTGGAAACGGTGGATTTGTTGGATTGGTAGTTTTAGTTATTATTGCACAATTTTTTGTANNTAAAAAGTAATATAACTTTACTTTAAATAATTGGGTCTGGGAAGAAATTTCCAGGCCCTTTCTGTTTTTATAGGAATACTATATTTATACTAAAGGGAATTATTATGTTTGAAGAAGAAATATTTAATGGAAAGAGTTTTTCTGACTTATTAAAGGAAATTCACACAAATTCTAAAAAGAAAGATAAGCAGATAAACTCACTAATAGCCCAATTGCATCCTCTGATTAAAAACATAAGCGATGCAACAATACTTGTTCCGTTAATAAAAGACTACTTAGACGTAGGTATAAAGAATGATGACATGTTAGTTAAGATGGCTAGCATAGTTCAGAGAGCAATGAGTAGGTCTGAAGCTGAAGGCGGTGATTTTAGCCTTAGCGAAGATGAGAGAAAACAGTTATTAGACACAATAAAACAAGCAGAGGCCCCTGTTAAATGGGAAGAGGAAAATGCCAAGAATAGCACCAAGCAAGAAAAGTAATCCATCTGTTCAAGGACAAGAAAATGCGGCTAGAGATATACAACAAGGTATATTAGAAAGTGCGGAAGTAGTTGATATAATCATGGACGAGGGTCACCCTGCATGGAATCCAAGCCAATATAGAATTATCGGTTCTATTCAGGCTCGAGCTTTCCCTAGACAGTTTGGTGTAGGGGTTGAATCTTGTGGATGGTACAACCCATTGTTTCCAAATCTTAGACAGTATCCTTTACTTGGCGAGATAGTACTACTTATTGCAGCAGCTAGTAGGGCTGCCCAATTAAGAAGTTCTGCTAGAGAAAAATATTATATGAGCATGCCTGTTGGAGTCTGGCAAGGTGTTAATCAAAATGGACTACCGGCTTCAAGCTACAATATCAATAGGGCAATTGAAAACCCTGAAAAAAATTATAGAGGCTTTACTGGTAACCCAAAAGGAGATGCTAGTGACCTACCCTTTGGAGAGTACTTTGAATCCGCGCCGGTACCTAGAATTTTTCCTTATGAAGGAGATACTATATTTGAGGGAAGATTTGGCCAAAGCATTAGGTTTGGAAGCACGGCACCAGAAGCGGTAACTTCAAATGACTGGTCTAAAGACGGAGAACCTGGAGCCCCAATAACTATTTTATCTAATGGTCTTTCAACAGAAGGCAGTTCATACCACCAAGAAAATGTAAATGAAGACTCCGCTGGAATATGGATGTGCGATGGCCAAAGTGTACCAATAGATGTTTCTTCAAAATTAGCAGATTCTTATGCAACTGCCTATGAAAAGGCAGAACAAGAAGAGAGAGCAGCAATTGCTGGACCAGAAGGACGTGAGCCAGACGCAGGGTCCTCTAGTGGAGCCAACGCTGAAAAAGAACAAGGGGTTGGTAGTACCCAAGAAGATAATAAAGGAAACCCAGCACCAGGAGATGGCACAGACTCAGGAGATGAAGCTCCAACTCCAGCTCCAGAACCAGGCGCAGACATAGAAGAGGCAGTTGAAGAACTACCAGAAGCGGGTGAATTTGATGCATACGTAAGAGGAAGGTTTACAAAAACTATTACCTGCGTCGTCATCGATGGAAAACTAGTAGACAAGGCATTTGCAGACAAAGTATTACAAATAAAGCAAGATGCAGGAAAAGATGGAGTTACTATAACATTAAACAGTGGTTTTAGGCCGATGGAACAGGCATCTGGACCAGGATATTTTACTGATGGACAACGAACAATAAGAAGAAGAAACGTTGATACAAAGTACGGAGGTAAAAAATCAGGACTAAGTCAGCCTGCAGGTACTGCTGATGACGGATGGGCAGGTCAAATAAGACAGACAGGTTATTTTAAACCGTTAACGGCTGGCCCAGGCTATTCAAAACACCAGAACGGAACCGCCATTGATATACAAACTGGAATGGGAAGAGACACTAAGGTTGGATATGCAGGAACCAATAAAATTACAAAAACGTATAAATGGCTAGTTGCTAACATGGCAAAATACGGAATGATTAGAACCGTGGCAAGTGAGAGATGGCATTGGGAATACCACCCAGGGGCCGGACCGTTTTCAAGAATAGCTAGAAACCACCCTTCATGGGACGGTCTAGTTTAGGAGATAAGTTATGGCATACAAACCAGATAGTCCAAATAAATACGCAGGCAAACAGGTAATTATTACGTCTGATAGATTACTATTTAACGCTAGAAACGACGCCATTCTAATAATAGGAGACCAGACGGTTGGTGTATCTACGAATGGTACTTTCAACGTTGATAGCGGAAAAGAGACAATCATCAATAGTCCAGAAATTTATTTAGGATTAGATGCAAAAGAGCCAGTAGTATTAGGAGATACCTTATTAGGACTATTAGAAGAGCTTTGCGACGAGCTGGCAAAAGAAACCCACCCAACACCAGTAGGAGTCAGTGGTCCACCTATAAACGCGGCAGCATATTCATCAATAAAAAGCAGGCTTAAACAATTTTTAAGTCCTCAAAATTTTACACTATAACTATGGCATTTTTACCAAATTTATTCGCTCTACAAGTAGACAAATTAGAGGCCAACCCTCCGACAAACGCATTAGCATTCGCAAACGGGTGGGCAGATGCGTTTTATAATGGTTTTGGAAAGCCAACTCCACCTTCAGTTACGGCAGAAATAGCTAGACAGGCAGCTTTTGGAATATTCATCAATGCATATAATCAAGATGAAGACCCAGGAAAAACGTTGATGAAGCAAGGAGCAGCGGCCTTTGCCAATGCCTTAGGTTTAGGAATGTTACCAGCGTTTGCTGCGGTTCCACCAATGTCTCCGTGCCCAATATGGGAACAACAAGGGGGAACAATAGTAAAAATAAAAACAAAAGGAAGNGCTGGACAAATAATGTCTTTAGTGGCCCTTCAATGGTTTGCAACTGGAAAAGCTGTAAATACTAGTAGTGGTGTAACTATTCCTTGGTTGTAAAATATATTTGTAGTTTATTGATATTTATATATTGATAAATAGTGTATACCAATAGGAGAAATTTATTATGAAAAAATCAGATTTGATTGAAGTTATCAGAAAGGTGGTCAGAAAAGAAGTAAAGGCTGCGTTAAAAGAAGAGCTAGGCAAAAAACAATCATCATCAAACGGAGAGTTTGGTAAAATGATGGAGCATGCTGAAGAGTTATTTAATAAAAAAGAATACACAAAGAATCCTATACTAAATGAAGCTTTAAACCAAACGGCGGCAAAAGCAGAAGAATGGCCAACAATGGGAGGTAAAACTTTTACTGATGGTAGGTCAGGACTAGCTAGTGCAATGGGATTACAGTCTCCAGATGAAATGTTTGGTGGAAAACCTTCAGTACAGCAAATGTTACCTGACGACAGAAAACACATAAAGATAGATAAGAATCTTGAAGGAATACTTACAAGAGACTATAGAGATTTAATGAAGCACCCTAAGATGCAGGGCAGAAAATAAATAAATGGAAAGAATAATTGATAATGAAAATAATGTGAGAATCGATCCAGGAAAAGGAAAGATTGTAAAGAGGGGAAATCAAGTCGGTCCAGGTAGAGAGGAATTTAATCTCGAACCTTTAGACTTTGAAAAAGATATATCTCTCGGCCTAGATTTGCCATTTAGTGAAAGGTCTGGAAAATTATTTACATTAAACTATTTATCAATAGACCAAGCAGTGGTTAACCTAAAAAATTTAGTTTTAACCTTAAAGGGCGAAAGAGTTATGCACCCTAATTTTGGAACAAACATAAGAAGATATTTATTCGAACCAAACCTTCAAAGTTTAAGGGACGAGGTTGGCAGAGATATAGAAGAAGCTATAAAATTTTGGTTGCCATATATAAACATATCTAATCTAGAGGTCACAATTCCAGAGGCTCCTGCAGGATCACAGGCATTTGTTGATAGGTTACATGGAATATCAGTAGAATTAACGGTGAGTTTAATAAATAACACTTTAGATGAGAGAACCATCGTACTAGAGATTAAGGCAGACTAAAAATGGGATTACAAACACAAAAGAAAGACTTAAGATATTTGAACAAAGACTTCCAGCAATACAGGGATAAGCTGATAGACTTTTCAAAAACCTATTTTCCAGACATATTTAACGATTTTAACGAATCATCTCCTGGAATGATTTTTATAGAGATGGCATCTTATGTTGGAGATGTTTTATCTTATTATATAGACAATCAATTAAGGGAAAGTCTACTAATGGAGGCTCAAGAAAAAAGCAATTTAGTTCAAATTGCAAAAGGTTTAGGATATAAGGTAAAACCGACAGTAGCATCAACCGTTGAATTAGACGTATTCTTACTTTTACCAAATTTAGGTACAGGAAAAAATGCTGGGCCCGACTTTAGATACGCTCCAATTATTGATGAAGGAATGACTGTGAGTGCTCCAACAGCAGGAAACCGTTCATTTTTTACGACTGCTCCTGTTGATTTTACGTTTTCTAGTTCATTCGATCCAACAGATATATCAGTGTACAAAATAGATTCAAACGGTAATCCAGAAAGCTTTTTATTAAAGAAAAAAGTGTTCGCAAAGTCTGGGGCCGAAAAAGAAGCAAACTTTTCTTTCGGTAGTCCAATAAAATTTGATAAAAGATTATTAACAGATACAGATGTTATTGAAGTCTTAAGTATAAACGATGCCGATGGAAATAGGTATTATGAAGTTGACTATCTAGCTCAAGAAACTGCATTTGTAGAAGTACAAAACACTGCCCTACAAGATGAAGAGTTATCTCAGTTTAATGAAGATACACCGTATCTTTTAAAATTAAGAAGAACTGGTCGAAGATTTGTGACCAATGTTAGGCCAGACATGACAACAGAAATACTATTTGGTGCAGGAAATTCAGGCCAAGCCGACGAGCTGATAGTACCTAATCCAGATAATGTAGGATTAGCATTACCATACGGAAATGTTTCGCAAATAGACAATGCTTGGGACCCTTCAAATACAATGTTTACCAGAGCCTACGGCCAGGCCCCTGCTAATACAGATTTAACGGTGAAATATCTTGTTGGCGGAGGTGTAGAAGCAAATGTTAGGGCAGGCTCTATCACAGAAATAGAAGGGGTATCGTTTACCCTAGACAACGATGGCCTAGACGCAACCGTAATAAATTTCGTACAAGGTTCTATAGCAGTGAATAATCCAGCACCAGCCGCAGGAGGAAAATCTGCAGAGACAAATGAAGAAATAAGACAAAATGCTATAGCCTTTTTTGCGGCTCAAAATAGAGCGGTAACTAGGGAAGATTTCATGGCTAGAATATATTCTATGCCTCCTAGGTTTGGTAATGTATCTAAAGCATACTTAATACAGGATGAGCAGGAAAATACAAAGACAGGAGAAGAAATTGAGAATCCACTAGCAATAAATTGTTATGTTCTTGGCTTTAATGCTTCTAAGCAATTGACGCCATTAAACATTGTAACTAAGGAAAATTTAAGAAATTACTTAAGTAAATTTAGAATGCTAACCGATGCGATAAACATAAAGAATGGCTTTATAATAAACATAGGAATTGATTTTTCTATAATTCCGTTGCCAGGATACCAAGGAAAAGAAGTATTAGCTAGATGCATTCTAAAATTACAAGACATATTCAATATTGATAAATGGCAGTTCAATGAACCGATATTTACTGGAAACATAGCAACTGAACTAGATAAGGTTGAAGGCGTACAGACAGTAATAGACCTTCAGTTCCATTGCAAATTTGATAAAGCTTCTGGATATTCTGGAAATTTCTATGACATACAGGCAGCAACAAAGAATAAAATTATTTACCCATCTCAAGACCCAGCTATATTTGAGGTTAAATTCCCAGATAAAGATATTAGGGGTAAGGTTGTAAGCTATTAGGAGATAAGAAATGATATACTCAATAAAAGCAAATAGAGACACAACTTTATATGAGGCAACAGAAAGCCTAAATGCTGGAATAGACGAGGTCTTAGAACTACAAAAAATAGTTTCTGCTTCAAACACCTCAAACACGTTTAATTCTAGAATCTTAATTGATTTCGATTTAACAGAGGTATCTAACTCCATTGCACAAGGTGTAATAGCTAATTACAGTCCTACAAGCACACCAAAATTTATGCTTAACCTCTACACTCTTCAAGCAACAGAAATAGATTATAAATATGGAGTAGAGGCTTTTCCTGTTAGTCAATCTTGGCTTATGGGTAGAGGAAGAAGAATAGATAGAAGTGTATCTAGCGGCGTATTAAGCCACGAAAAAGAAGGTGCTAGTTGGAAATTTAGAGACGGAGAAAAGTACTTAGGTACACAGTGGTCTAGTGGAAGCCAACTATCAGAAGCTTCTACAGGATCTTACTCAACAACAGTAGGCGGAGGTCATTGGCACGTTGGAACTGGTAGTGCATCTCAGTCCTTTGAATATGAAGGAACAGATTTAAGAATGGATGTTACGGACATTGTCAACAACTGGCTCACCGGTGTTTATCCTCAAGACGGCTTTATTATATTAAGGAGTGGATCACAAGAGGGAGGAGACGTAGATGAAGAGAGAAACGGAAAGCCGTATGGTTCATTGCAATTCTTTTCTACTGACACCCACACGGTATATCAACCTAAATTAGAGATTCTCTGGAAAGATGCAACAACAACATCTAATTTAAGTGAATTAGATACAACTCTAACTGAAAGTATAGTTGATGTAAAAAACATGAAATCAAGCTATGAGAGAGACTCTAGAGAAACGTTTAGGCTTGTGGTTAGAGAAAAATTTCCTGCAAAGACCTTTGATACGGTATCGGCTGCACTTACAAATAAAAGATTACCACAACAATCTTATTACTCTGTTAGAGACTACGTAACAGATGAGGTAGTAATACCATTCGATAAGATTGCAACACAACTTCGAGTAGACAATAATGGAAATTACTTTAACCTTTGGATGGACCAGTTCTACCCAGAGAGAAGATATAAATTTGTATTTAAGACTGTTGGTGGAAACTATAATTANCCTACAAGTCAAAGTATTTTTGANAACGANTATATATTTAAGGTGACTAAATAATGGCNTATAGTAGANGANCAAATACTAGAAACNCTAGCCCNAGANGGNNAAATGTNAATAGNAANANTAGAANNCCTAANTTTCCAACTAGTCCAGTTATTCCTAGAGGTAATAAATATGCTCCTAGAAAGATAGTACGAAAAAAGCCTGGATTTGATGATAGATTTGAGGTATTAGAAGAGGTATATACTCCTTTTGCCCGATCAACAAAAATTGAAGCTTTAAAAGAAAGTCGAGAAGAATACCAATTAAGAGATGACTTTGATTATTCTCTAGGCTCAATATCGATAAAGCCAGCAGATAAAAATAGAATTGCATCTGATGAAGGAGAGAGTGATGGAAATATTCAGGTTCCAACTGAAAAAGTAAATAGAACCTCAACAGGAATAATCATATCAACTGAAGATAGCGAAGAAAATGGCGAAAGAATGGTTGTTGCAAATGCAAGATTTGTCTTCGATAGTAATGACTTTGAAAGAATAGTAAATACAGAAATTTCAGAATTAGCTGTTCAACCAAGACCTTTAGATGGACCAAACAGGGCCCCAACGGTAATTAGTACCAATTGTTATCCTGGTTTTGGTAATCTTGATGGCTCTAAGTCTGATGGATATACAATTCAAAAT
>FUFK010065460.1_pt1 | contig 14116 bp, 9 predicted proteins | sample 1021851 | NCBI WGS metagenome assembly FUFK01 (sample SAMEA51879418, study PRJEB19060) | metagenome | reverse complement strand
TTAAGGCTTCATCCCGGTTATTCAACTCTGAGATTTTTCAGACCCGCAGGAAGTTGCTTCACTGAGAAGGATTCATTCAAATTTCACCTCCGATTTTTAAGAGAATAAATGAAAGCACGTCAATTCATAGAAGACCTTGATTTAAAGGGAAGGCGGGTATTGATCCGGGTTGATTTCAATGTACCCCTGGATGAAAATCAGAAGATCACCGACAATGCCAGAATCGTGGCTGCTCTTCCNTCNATNCGGAGAATCATCGAATCGGGAGGGAAATGCATTCTGATGTCGCATCTNGGACGCCCCAAAGGACAACGCGTGGAAAGCATGAGTNTGAAGCCNGCGGCTGAAGAACTTTCTNTGCTTCTGGAGAAAAACGTTAGTTTGGCTCCTGACTNCATCGGCAGTGAAGTTGAGAAAATGGTTTCGCAGATGAAAGAAGGAGAACTGCTGCTCCTTGAGAATTTGAGGTTTCATCAGGGAGAAACCAAAAANGANCNACAGTTTTGTGAAGCNTTGGCCAGGCTTGGTGAGGTTTACATCAATGATGCTTTCGGAACGGCGCACCGGGCCCATGCTTCCACCGCAGGAGTGGCGNNTNTGATNGAGGACCGNGCAGTAGGTTACCTGATCCGCAAGGAGTTGGAATTTCTGGGAGCCGCGGTNTTGGATCCCCAAAAACCATTTACTGCGATCCTGGGCGGNGCAAAAGTCTCCGACAAAATCANAGTNATTGAACGGTTGATGGAAAAAGTTGATGCGCTGATCATTGGCGGAGGGATGGCCAACACGTTCCTCAAGGCACAGGGAATGGAAATTGGAGATTCTTTGCTTGAGGAAGATGCTCTGGAAACGGCAAAAAATCTTCTGGATGAAGCAAAAAAATCCGGAGTCAAAATTCACCTTCCAGTGGATGTTTGTACGGCNCCGGAACTTCTCCAGGAAGTGGAAACGAAATTCCTGAAAGTTGAGGATAAGGTCCAAGCGGGGTGGAAAATTCTCGACATTGGTCCGGAAAGTGTAAAACAGTTCGGTTCAGTCATTCAAAATTCCAAAACCGTTCTTTGGAACGGACCGATGGGAGTTTTTGAGTACCCTGCTTTTGCTTCAGGAACCAGGGGAGTGACGGAAGCTCTGGCAAAAGCTACTGACGCAGGTGCGGTGAGCATCATTGGAGGAGGAGATTCTGCAGCTGCCGTGAATCAGTTTGGAATGCAGGATAGGATCACCCATATCTCTACGGGAGGAGGAGCCTCACTGGAGTTTCTGGAAGGGAAAGAACTTCCTGGAGTGAGTGTCATCCCCGAAAAATGAATATCTGATCCCGATCGATATCTTGTAAGAAATTATGTTTTTTTGCAGAATGAGCATTTCTTGAATGTTCTAGAGACTCAATCATTAGTTGAATATGGAAGAGACACTTAAAAATCCGGAAAGTGAATTGAAAGGGAATGCTTCCGGAANCNCAGAANATTCCGAAGGCGGTTCAAGTTTTCTNATCTACCGGCTGATTGCTCTTGCGGACCAAAATCGTTCGACNGCAGCCCTGATTGGCTGTGTCTTGCTGATCACCCTTTTGGATATCATCTTTGANCGCTTTTTATTCGAACCCTATGTGAGTCTNATCGAGACGCTTTCGGGTTCGAAACCCGGAGAATTTGCCGAAGTGGATATCGGTTTTGCCCCTGAAGTCTGGCAAGCGATTTTGGCGATGGTGCTGGGCACCTTGATTCTGGTCATCTCCATTGCCTCACAAAGTATTCCAAAACTGATCGATCTTTACATGAAAGATCTGACCAGCTTGATCTATGTGTGGTTTCTGATTGCCTCTGGAGCCCATGCCGGAGTTATCAAACTTTATGGAGAAATCGGTTTGGTGAGGGAATCCAGCAGGGTTTTCAACTCTCATTTTTTGATGTCTTTCTGCGCCATCGTTGCTTTTCCTTATATCTTTTTCATTCTCCGCTATACGAAACCAACCAACATTATCGCCAAAATATACGGCAACAACATGGATCTGATTAAGAGCCTGGTGACTCCAAGGAACCATGCCCTGGTGAAGAATGAAAGTGTGGTTGCAAGTCAACAATACACGATGTTTGAATCGCTGAATCAACTCGATGACATTCTCGAATATGTGTCATTTAAAGAACTCAAAGGCGATATCATTTATGACATGGGTCGTACCATGCGNAATTACNTGAAAATCAAACCTTATCTCCATCCGGATTTNTTCAGGGTGACCCAAAAAGTGCGATCGGATATCTCCTTCAAAACACTGGTCGGTCAATACGAGGAAATGGAACGAACCCGCAGTTTTTATGAGCAGAAGTGTTTNCGNTTGATGAACAACAACTACATCAAACTGATGGAATTAGGTGAGTTTGATCTTTCTTCGATGATTGCTGGAGAAGTTGCGAAAATCGGTCAAACNGCCATCGAATGTGANGAANANGANATNGTNGANATNGTNATCATTCGATTNAANACNTTNTTTCGNATGGCNATCAAACACGCCTTGAGGAACAACGAGCCGAGAAATATTTACAACCTTGCCTTCTTTTACGGNCANTTCATTTCTTNNCTTGGTGGANCACAANANAATCGACCAGGTCAAAAANTGNTTNATGTANCTCCGNATGTANGGGNTNGANATNGCGAGNNNNTTTNCNGGNGTTCCNTCNGTNTATTTCAACGTNGNTGTNATNGCCTGTGANATGAANAAACTCTTGGAACAAATCTATAATGACCGTTGGGACATGGAAATCCAGACCGCACTGGTCAATGAAATTCTCCAGGTCGATAATCCGCCCGATTTCAACAAGGAGGATTTGGATCAGGGGATCATGATCAACAATGGGGTGCGTTGGATNCAGTTCGGACTCGCATTGTTTTACCATCANGAAAAGGTAGAGGAATTCGTTGAAAGGATTGCAAAAGATATNCTCGACGATCTGGATGACCTCGGAGAAGCAACCTTTTACAGAGTGTTGGGAATGACCGAAGGAATGATGCGTTTTGCCGGACCATCATTCTGGGAAGATACCGACCGTGGGAATCTCAATATTTTCTTTACACCCCATAAGGATGATATCACTCCTTTCAAGCAACTCTTGCTTGATCTTGCCAAGGATCATCTGATTCTGAAGGCTAAAACCAAATACCTCTTAACTGATTTTGAGGCGGAATACCTCTGGGAACTCTCAAGGGATACCAAGGAAAAGGAACTCGCTCAATTGACGGANAACATTGTCAATTTTGAAAAGATGGTTCTGGAACAGGGTGACCTTGAAAAAGAAAAACTGGATGCCCTCATCCGCATCCGGGAGAAGTTACGATTCAATTCCGACAACCCTGCGGTTGTGGTGACTACATCCAGGCAGATTGCTGTCGGAACCGAACTTGAGGTCAGCGGAAAAGTCGGAGATCAGAAAACCCGCCATCAATTCAAGGCGGTGGTGATGTTCAACTCCATCAATTTAATGTATATCAGCCTCAGCGCGCAAAAGGGAAGTGTCCCACCGGTAGCGAAAATGGCACAATTGACCCTGAGGTTCAAACCTCCGAGACAAAGGACCTATTACCAATGCCGATTGCCCTTTGAGGGAACGGGGCAGGACGGGATGTTCCGATTAGGTCACTCAGACTCAGTGAAGATCACCGAAGAGAGTTGAGTTATTCTNAGATTGGCGCAAAACAATCGGGTTCATTGAATACAGGCCGGTTNACCCTCGAAGAAACAGGCCAGGCCTGAAGTAATTCCTGGGAACAGGGTCGGAGCAAAGATTTCAGATCAAGTTTGGGCTGCGGATCCAACCAAATGTTCCTTTCTTTTTCCTGAAGAATNACCGGCATTCGGTGATGGATGGGAGCCATCAGTTCATTTGCTTCGCAGGTGAGGATGGCACAGGTTTTCACTGAAAATCCTTCCGGGGATTTCCATTGCTCCCAGATACCCGCGAACACAAGCGGTTGATGCTTACCACTGATGAACCAGGGTTGTTTCCCATTTTCAGTTTTTTCCCACTCATAAAACCCACTGCTGGGAATCAGACAACGTCTTTTTGANAAAGCATGNCGGAAGCTCGGTTTTTCTGAGANTGTTTCCGAACGNGCGTTGATCATTCCGCGTCCTCCCTCCTTGGCCCAGAACGGAATTAAACCCCACCTTCTTGAATCCAGCACACGTCTGCCATCCTGTTGATGGATAATGGAAATATCCGCACCGGGGGCTATGTTGTAACTGGTTTCAACACTCACCTCACAATGATGCACCGAGAGGCTTTTCATCAATTCTTCTTCCTCNCGGATCTGGGCAAAACGTCCGCACATTTTCTAATTCAAANCATTATTTTGGAAAATTTTAGGTTTTATCCCCTTTCTGCTTTCCTTGAATCACATTGATCCTTCCTGTTGATATTGTTCCAGGAAGTCTTTTTTGAACTTAGAAAAGCGGTTTTCAAGGATCGCTTCTCTCGCGTTCCGCATCAGATTCAGGAAAAAATGNAGATTATGCAGGGTGTTNAANCGCATCCCGAGGATTTCTCCAGAAAGATAAAGATGTCTGAGATAGGCTCTGCTGTAATGCTGACAGGTTTCACAGTGACAATCCGGGTCAAGAGGCTCCGGATCTTCCCGGTAGCGGGCNTGTTTGATGGAAACTTTTCCCCGGCTGGTAAAAAGGGAGCCGTTTCTTGCGTTTCGTGTCGGAAGCACGCANTCGAACATGTCTACNCCTGCTTCGACCCCCTCCAACAGATCTCGNGGTTCTCCCACTCCCATCAAATAACGNGGACGGTCTGATGGCATTTGGGGGGCTATGTGGCGTGTGACCCGATACATATCTTCATTACTCTCACCAACACTTAAGCCTCCGATGGCGTAACCATCGAAGCCGATTTCAAGAAGTTGCTGAAGACTTTCTTCACGAAGATCTTCTTCCCCCCCTCCCTGGATGATGCCGAACAGAGCCTGGTCAGAAGTTCGGGATTCCTTGCATCGTTTTGCCCAGCGTGTTGTGAGTTCTAGAGAGCTTTGGATTCTTTCACGTTTTGCCGGCAATTCCAGGCATTCATCGAAGCACATCATGATGGTGGAGCCAAGATTCTGCTGGATGCCAATCGAGGATTCCGGGGTGATCTTGATTTCCCGGCCGTCGATGTGACTTCGGAAGATCACTCCCTCTTCTTCGCGTTTGAGCAGTTTGGCAAGGGAGAAAACCTGGAATCCTCCGCTGTCGGTAAGAATAGGTCCATCCCAATTCATGAACTGATGTAATCCGCCGAGTTCACGGATCAGTTCATCTCCTGGACGCAAATGAAGATGGTAGGTGTTTCCTAAAAGAATCTGAGTCCCAAGTTTTTTCAGTTCTTCCGGAGTTGCGGCTTTGACCGTTCCCAGGGTACCGACCGGCATGAAGATCGGAGTGAGGATGCTGCCGTGGGGGGAGTCCAATTTTCCTGCACGTGCATTGCCATCCNNATNAAAAACCTGATACTCGATCATGCCNTTGANAATGGATTCAGGNANCTTCGTTCCAGTTCATCAGGCGGAGGGTGACTTCACGTTCTTTTTCTTCACGTTCCTGTTTGGTTTCCTTTTGGAGGGGGTGATCCGGGTCCAAACGGAAAAGGGTTTGACCGCGGCTCACATTGACTCCAAGGCTTCCATCCAGGCAGATTTCCCGGATCGTTCCATCGCATTCTGCCCGGACTGGATTGAACATCTTCATCACTTCCAGAAGTCCAACGACATCACCTGTTTTTACACGGGATCCAGTGTTCACATAAGATTCTGATTCAGGGGTTTCNCGGGAATAGAATGTNCCTCCAGACCAGGCAATGATTTCATCTCCCTGAGTCGGAGGTGAGGGTACGAGTTCAGAGATCAGCTGCTCAAAGGTTTCAGGGTCGTTGAATTTNTCCGGAATTTCTACTTCAAGATCAGCAGTTCCTCTCATTTCATAAAACCCTGCTTCTTCACCGATGGCCACCGGTAAGCGAAGGAGGTCTAAGCCGATTTGAAACCCCCTGTGCGATGCTTCGATNCTNTTCAGAAAATCAGGATTGCTTCCCAGCTCTAATTTAGTGTTATTTAAATGTTCTNCTGAATTTGTTTCATGAGATTGAACGTTTTCTGAATCGAATAATGTTTGTAATTCGAGCCAGTTGATTTCAGATGCTCCGATTCGTTCCTTCAAATTCTGGTAAAATTCTAATCCTTCTTGAAGCAGTTTTTGATCGTCTTCCCAAATTTGCTCAACGGGAGAGGCGTTGGACCGGGGTTCAAGACGGAGGTAATGGTATAATTCGCTNAGAATTTCGAAGGGATTTCTCAGCATTCGGAATACACCTTCCTGATGATCCCAACGCCGGGGATTCCTCGGAGCCAGCCAACCCATCAAAAGATGAGGGTCTTGGAGCAAAATTCCGATGGGGCGGAGTAGCAGGCTTTTCTTACGCTGAAGAATGACGGATGCTTCTTTCCCCAANTNTNGTTCCGTTTTNTTCATCAATTGATTCCAGACCATTTCCAGGTTGACACGACCTGAAATCCTTGAAAGCTCTCCTGCAAGTGCAAGGTAGGACTGGACAAATCGGGTATTGGGCCTGAGCATGGCGTCCTGCCCCAAAATCCAGTGGATCAGACCATAATGAAAACCGGTGTTCAACTGAAGGTCGACACCGCGGACTTCCATGGTGCGGAGCACTTCCGCCAGTTGTTCCAAACTGTCTTGACGTGAATGACCTTGGGTGATGGAGAGGGCGACATTGGAATCATAGGCTCCGGCCAGATGGTAAGGTTGAAGCAAGCCCGTGTCTGGATTACGCAGGCCGATACCCTGATCATCTCTCAATTCATTAGNGCCGGGTTCTGACCAAAAACGCAATAGGCCTCCTCCATGGGGACGAAGTGCGGCATTGGTTGCATTGATCCNTGCCTCCACCGATGAATTCGTTNTNGGAATNCGCTTCGGTTTAGGGAGGCGNGNACCATGACAGGCNATNAGCAGCATNGCTTCCACGAGGGATTCACANACAAAAGAATCTTCCGGATTTTNCGGATTTTGAAATTCGAGTCCATAAACCATTTCCGTGATCCGGTGCTCCACCTGGATACGNGTGTTGACTTCCATGAAATAATGGGAATCGTTCTCGACTATACACTCGAAGGTGGAAACCGAATCCAGTTCCAAAGCTTCTCCAAAAGCCTGTGCCTGGCTGGACATGGATTGAAGCATGGNAAGGTCTTTGGATAAGATNTTTGCNTCCTNNNTTTTTCNGGAAGCATGGTACTGATGCATTGCTTCTTCCAGCATTTCTTCGGTNANAGAAACTTCCAGAAGTTTTTGTTCATGCATTTGTAGGGAGCAATCCCTCCCTCCCAATTCGATGCACCANGANCCNTTGCCAATCAACTGGATTTCGTTGTGCCGTGTGTTNTCGATGTTGACTTCAATCAGGAAATTNTTGTTGTCNCCNGGGCCGGTNGCCTTGGATTCCAAGAGCACTTCCATCACTGCATCCGATGCTTCTTCNGGATGGTTTATTACACGCTGACCTTTNCCTCCNCCNCCNCCGACATGTTTCAAACGGATTCTCCNCCCAGGGAATTCCTGCCATAGTTTTCCAAGTTGAATTTGTGTTTCCTGCTGGATNTCTTCGATNCTGATCAATTCGATCTGCATTGAGGAAGCAGCCTGTATCAGTTCATCGGCCTGCTCTTCCAGAGGTTTCGATTCAAACTGTTTACTGAGTAAAAGTTGGTGTTGTTGAATCCAAGTTTTAAATTGTTCTAAAGGATTTTCTCCTGCTTTGCGGATCAGGGTCAGGGCGCAGATCCTGTCTTCTCCAGGAGTGACTGAAACTCCAAGTTTGCGGGCAAGTTGCTTTGCTTCGTCTTTCGATCCTGCTTTTCGAATGACTCTTGATGAGGGGCCGACAAACACCACTCCTGCATCTTCCACAGCCTGGATAAAATCTGCATCTTCCGCCATGAAACCATATCCGGCAAAAAGATGGGTGTATGAATGTCTGGAACAGATTCCCAGTATTTCTTCGATTCTGAGTTCCTTTTCTTCCCGTGAGGCCCCCATGTAATCAGCGACATGGTGAACTTTTCCGTTTCTTTTTCCTATCCAACGCAATTCCGGTGCAAGGGTCTGGGGATAAACAATACTGTCTTTTTCGGAAAGCAGGATCCCGTAAGAAGCNCCCATGGATTCGAANGTCTGCATTGTTTCCAGACGCACCGGCCCGCGGCAGACGATCAGACATTTTACGTCTTCAAAACCAAATGACTTTTGCCAAATGCTTGATTTTGAGTTCCGTTGTTGATCCATAAATAACATTGGGGTTTCCAAAAAATTAGGAAACCAAGAAATGAGCTGTATTTGCTAAAACTGTTGGAAAAAGAGCATTTATAAATTATCTCTAAAAAATGGATAGAGAACGAATTTACATTGCTTTAAGAAGAATTACCAGACCAGGTAATCAGGGAAGAAGTTCTATTTTCTTGATGTAAGCTTTGGAATGTCTTCCATTTTTTGAAGACGTGTTGGTTGCATCTGCATCTATCGCAATCCCGGTAATTGGTGGAGGGTCGAAACCAAATTGGTCTTTGAAAGTATTGGGGATATCCATTTCTGAAATAAATTCACCAACATTTCCATTACAAGAGATGCAAAAATAACGGCCTCCTTTTTGCCAATAATTGGCAAGGTAAGCCTTTCCGGGACGCTCCTTTTCCCCGAGGAATAAGGCTAAAAAATAGGGGATGTCAGGTATGAAAACCGATCCGCTTTCCTGATTTTCATCTCCAAAAAAAATCATTACACCAATTGCGTTCCTGACATTCCTCTTTTCTTCAACCGGACCGGACCAGTCTGCTCCTTCAGGATATTGCTCCACTCCCCAGTTGATACGAATCCGGTTGATCCCCGACAGACGTTTAGATTCAGTGCGGAAATCCTTGAAAAAAACTCCTGAAACAGCATCTTTCGCTTCAATGACCAATGAACCGTTTTCAAATCTTGGATTCATCTTATCCATGTCCACTTGTTCTTCCCAACCGCGTTCCTCAAACCAGTCGAGTGCGTTGCCTTGAATTTGGGTAAAATCAAGTAAATAAGATTCATTGTTTCCCAATAGTTGAAATGGGAGAAGGACAAAGAAAGCTATCGTGAAAAGTCGATCAAACATTCAATTTTATTCAGAGATATGAGAAAAACATGAATTTTAAAGAATCAAATACTTCCATTTTTTCAATTATTTAGCAACAGAAATTACGACTTAGAGAGGCTTTTGGTTTTCAGACCTTTCCAATGCGNTGATGATCACGGAAAATGATTATTCACGTGAAATCGTTCCCATACAAACCTTTTCATTGAGAAAAATCTCGATTTGGAGAAAGGGTGAAGATCGATTTTTTATCACTACTATTTCTTTCAGATAAAAAAATAATATTTCGGCAGGTGGAGTTGGTAAAGATTGGAANTGGAGTCTTAATNTCAGCAATTCGAATGAATCATAAGCATTGATACAGTTGGATTCATGNCTATTCCACAAGTGATGTATCGCCTTTTTCTCTGGTTTTTGAGTCTCTTTGTTTTGGGTGTGCTCTTGTTGATTTTGGGGACATCGATTCTGTTTTGGAGGTTGAGTGAAGGCCGCATGTCGATGGCAGAGGTTTCCAAAGGAATTTCCTCGGNGCTGTCTATGCCCGAACGTGAGATATTCATTGATGTCCAATCGGCAAGATTGACCTGGTCAGACTGGGAGAGTCCCTTGGCAGTGATTCTTTACCAAACGGAGTTAAGAACTCCAGGGGGNAACNTGTTACTGCCTGAAATGGAGGTGGGTCTTGATCCCCTGGAACTTATTAGGGCCGAATTGGTCCCCCTAGTGATTCGTCTCGAAAAACCTAAGCTGCGATGGAATCCGAGACATATNGGTTTCCCTGTCTTTGCTGTAGGAGGTTTGAAAAATTTTGAAAACCAAGAAAAGGATTTTTTACTTCCGGAGCAATTTCAAAAATTACAAAAGGTCATTCTTAACGATGCTCAAATTGAAATTTTCAATGAGAACAGTGGCCGAATCATAAAAACGGAAAAAGTAAGGCTGGAAACACAAAGGAGCCAGGAAACGGTTGTTGTCCGGGCAGCTTTTGACCTTTTAGAAGGTAGTAAAACAAGTCAATCCTCCTTTGAGGGTAAATGGAATATTAAAAAGCAAAATGGGATTGGGGAGTTTCGCCTTGGTAAAGTCAGTTGGCCTTTGCTGGCAGAATGGATTCCAGCCGGGAATTGGGTCAGTTGGTCGGATTCCGAAGTTTCAGGAAGCCTGAGCTTCAATGTTGATCAGTATCTCCTCCCTGACTCAATCAGCATGAAACTGAATTTTGCTCCAGGAAATATTCTTCTTCCCGGTTTGGGTAAGCAAAAATTTGAAGGTGCACGGCTGGAAGGATCATGGAATTCCAAAGAAGATCGGTTTGAGATCCAAAGGTTGCGCGGATCCATGAAAAATGGATTGAGAGCCAACGGTTCAGGTTATCTTGATAACCCCGTAGGTTCTCCTGAGGGGAGTTTCTTCATCGAGGTTTATCCTCTTGCACTGGGTTCCTGGATTTCAGATTCGGCCAAAGACGTTTCAGAGGGTTTGAAAATATCCCTCCGGGGAAGCAAGGGAGAAAAACGTTTCGGAAAACTCGAAACGCGGGTGGACCTGATTCCTTCTCAACAAAAAGCTGCGCTTCCGGGTTTGAAAAATGTCTCAGGAAAGATTTCCTTCGAAAATGTCTCGGTAGAATTTGAAAACAAGTCTTTTCCTGATTTCACAGGAGGATTCAAACAGGCCCATGGAGAATTGAAATTTGAGATGGGTCCGAAATTGAAGATCAAACAAATGCGTTCAAAACTTGATCTACGAGAAGGGAGTCTTTTACTTGGGGAATCTGAAATATCAACACATCTCAGGAAACTCGAACTTTCCAGCAGTTGGAATGGTTCCGAATTAAAAACGGATGATTTTGTTCTTGAATTCGATAATTTGAGTCGAATTGAGGCTCAGGCCGCATTGAAATGGGACGGAACACATTTTCAGACCATCGAACTTCAGGCAAAATCACATAAGGTGGCAGTGGATTCTCTTTCCAGGGTTTGGCATCCGTCCCTTGCTTCAGANACTCNTCAGTGGCTGGTTGATCGTTTATCCGNTGGANNAGTTGAAGAAGGAAGCTTGAATCTACTATTGGAGCAAGACCCATCAAAACAGATGCAGTTGAAGTCGCTTGAGAGTGTTTTGCAGGTAAAANATTCAAACATTCAGTTTTATAAAAACCTGCCCCCAGGGAATGAAGTTGACGCCATCGTAAAAATCATCCCGGATCAGGTAGAGATAAAACTCTCNCGGGGAAGGGTTGGTCAACTCCAACTAACCCATGGAAAACTATTATTTGCTCCTCTCAGGACGGGAAGCCNCCTTGCGAGTATTNATTTAAAAAGTTCGGGGCCTTTGGCCGAAGCCCTGGATCTCCTGGAACANCCAGATCTGGCNATTNTGAAGCAGGAGATGCTTCCCTTNACTGAATCTTNCGGTGATGTNGATTTAGATCTGGGGATGGNGTTTCCTCTTGGAAATAAGATTGACGAGGGTTTTAGGTTCACCGCGAAAGCCAATGTGAAGGAGGTTCGTTTAAGTGGAATGCCTCTCGATTTGGAAATGAGAAATGGCACGGTGGAAGTTGATGCGGATTCGGAAAATGTCCGCGTTAGCGGGACAGGTGAACTTTCCGGGGCAGAAGTGGAATTTGATTTCAGAAAAAAAGGTAAAAACCCCTCAAGAACAAAAGTGATTGCGCCTTTATCTGAGGAAATGGCTGACCTCCTGGGACATTTATCCAACTTGGATGTCCGTGGACAGGCCTCCGCAGATCTTTTAATTGCAGAATCTGCAGACTCACAAAACCGTATCGCACTCCAGTTAGGGTTAGATCAAGCCGATATCTCGATTCCCTGGATTGATTTAAAGAAACCTCCAGGAGAAGCAGCAGTTCTTCGGGGTTGGGCCAACATCAGCCAGGGAAAAATCGAATCAATCCCTTTCATTGAAATCGATAATCAGAAGTTGAGACTGAAATCGCGTGTGATTCTGGATGAAGAAGGAGCATTCCGTGAAATTGAAATCACTGATTTTCTTGCCCCGGGAACGAATGTGGATCAAATACGGATCTCAAACGAAGAGGACGGTTCNCTGAAAATGATGNTGGAAGGCTCCAAACTGAATCTNGAACCNTTGATAGCATCCAATTCTGGAGCGACTCCCCAAACCGGAAAGGTGTCATTCGAGTTGAATTCCGAAGCAATGAAGATCAACCCGTCGATTTCTCTTTCGGGGACCCTGAAAGGCACGCTGGAGGACAATGGGACTTTCTATGCTGAACATCGTGGAGCATTGTTTCGAGACAACCAGACTTTGCTCAACGATGCGAATTTTACTGTTCTTCACTCTGGAAACATTCCAGAAGTTCAGGGGAATGGGATGATTGGAGAAAATCCTCTGAACTTCCGTTTTGGTTCTGACACCAATGGAAATGGGAAACTTGACCTGGAANCTGAAAATGCCGGTGAGGTATTCCGTTTTCTGGATCTGACNGAAGCGATTTCCGGAGGGAGGCTAGAGTTGATCAGCAATTTTCAAGGAGACAACCTGAGCATTCATGATTCTGAAATCCGGCTCAGCAATTTCACACTCAAGGAAGCACCTCTATTGGTCGATGTGTTTTCTCTGATCAGTCCTACGGGTTTACTGGAACAGCTTTTGGGAGATGGGGTTTTCTATGACGAAGGATATGGAAAAGTCAGCGTGTCCGGCAACCGCTATACAATCCATGAAGCCAGTGCGGTNGGTTTTTCCAGTGGGATCGTGTTTTCAGGATGGATCGATTTAGACAAAAATGAACTGGATATCAAGGGCAGTGTCGCCCCAGCTTATATTCTTTCCAGGTTAGTCAGGTGGATTCCCATCTTGGGGACNATTCTTACGGGAACTGATAAAGGAGGGCTGATTGCTCTGGATTTCAGGCTGCAGGGTTCCATTGANAAACCCGAAAAATCCACAAATCCTCTATCGCTGGCTCCAGGAATCCTGAGAGATGTATTCCGTTTTGAATGGCTGAATTTTTTCCGTGGGGATAACAGCACCAAACAGGTGGAACAACCTCCTCTGAATTTGAATGANTCATCAGAATAGGTTGAATCCCGGGATCACCTAAGAATTTGGTATACCTGGAGAAAAAGAAGCCATCCAGGTGCAATCCAGACCGTCAAGGGACATGTGAATCAGGAGACCAAANCCAAAAATNCTTAATTTTTTGTGAATTAGCATGAGGGCAAAAATGGTGATCGCGATTTCACTATGCAAAGGATGAAAACCAATGCTGCAGCGTTGAGGATCAAAAATTGGATCTGCAATCAAATGATCCAAGTCNACCATCATGGTGAGCATCAAAAAAATGTAGGAACTTCTNCAATCNTTTCGGTAAAAAATCCATGTAGCGAGTGCAGGAACAAAGAAATGGAGGAAGTTATGNACCAAAGTTCTTTCCAAAACCGAAANATAATCCATTCTGCTTAGATTTCTTCCCAGGAAAAAGTAAGAACCTGAGAAATGTTTTTTGTGCCCGTCAGCCATAGTAGAAGGCGGTCCAGNCCAAGTGCCATCCCAGCCGATTGGGGCATTCCTTCCTTAAGACTTTGGAGGAATTTATGGTCTAGCGGGACAGGTTGCCGGGATGTCTTTTCTCTGAGTTCCAAGTCTGATTGAAAACGTCTAAGTTGTTCTTCGGGATCAGTAAGTTCTCCAAAGCCATTGGCGAGTTCAATGCCATTCACATAGCATTCTGCACGGTCTGCGAATCCTGGAGAATCTGGTAGAGGGCGGGCAAGACTTGCCAAAGGCAACGGCCATTCCCAGACCCAAACTGGACATTCTTTTCCAAGTTCAGGCTCGATTTGGTCCCACAACCTGAAAAAAACACTTTCATAAGTCAATTCTTCAGGATTCGATTCGGTAAGGGCTTCAACAGCTCTGTGCATCCCAGAATCTTGCGCCTGAGCTAA
>FUFK010050655.1_pt1 | contig 14116 bp, 31 predicted proteins | sample 1021851 | NCBI WGS metagenome assembly FUFK01 (sample SAMEA51879418, study PRJEB19060) | metagenome | reverse complement strand
GGCAAGGATATCCTCCTGTGATGATGTCGACGGTATCAATTCCATCTGCTTTAAGTCTTTCATAATTTAACTCCTTCACATCATTATAAATTGGTACAGTTGGAAAATTCTTTTTTAAAACTTGTTGGCAATAGTCATCGAAATCACAAAAAGCAACTGTCTTTGCTACGCCCGCAGATTCTAATCCTAAACTAAAACCGCCAATACCACTAAATAAATCTAAGTGTGACAACATTCTATAATTATATAACTATGATACATAGATTATTTCCTATAAGATTTCAAGCATGAAATATTTCATGTTGCTTTGGTTGTGTATAAACGATCCTTTTACATCCTTAGAAAACACCTGTGTTCAAGAAATAATGCCTACTGTTTATGACACTTTACAAGAATGTGCCATAGATGCAGAACGAACCTACAATATGATGAAAGCCAATAAATTATACTTAACCACATTTTGTAGTAAAAAAGACTTGACAGCAATATAAGTTATCCTATACAAAGAACTTAGAAAGTTTTTATTAGTTATGTATCCGAATTTTAAAACGAAACCGTTTAATCATCAATTACAAGCATTGGGTTGTAGTTGGGAAAAAACAAATTTTGCCTACTTCATGGAAATGGGGACAGGCAAATCAAAAGTATTGATTGATAATATTGCCATGCTTTATGATGCAGGTGAGATTAATGCAGCAGTTATCATTGCACCAAAAGGTGTATATCGTAATTGGGAAAGATTAGAAATACCAGCACATCTACCTGATCATATTGAAACTAGAGTCACTACCTGGGTGGCACCGAGTTCTAGAAAAAAAGAAGACCAACAAAATTTAGATAAGTTGTCTAATTCTTTTGAAGGACTAGATATTTTTTTAATGAATGTCGAGGCCTTAGCTCATCAACCTGCGGTGCAGTTTTTAGAGAAATATTTATTAGGNACNCTAGCAATGTTAGCTATAGATGAAAGCACCACGATTAAAAGCCCGACCGCAAAACGCACAAAAAATATTTTAAAAGTTTGTAAAAGAGCATCTTACAGAAGGATATTGACAGGATCTCCTGTCACTAAAAATCCTTTGGATTTATATTCTCAATGTCAATTTTTAGATGAGGATCTTTTAGGTTTTAGTTCTTACTATGCNTATAAGGCTCGCTATGCTATCGAAGTAAAACGACATAGTTCTACTCATGCTTTTCCTCACATCGTTGGCTTTCGAAACTTAGATGAACTATCTGTAAAGTTAGGGACCTTTTCGTTTAGAGTATTAAAAGAAGATTGTTTAGATCTACCTTCGAAAGTTTATCAACCTCGATATGTTGAGATGACTAAAGAGCAAGAGAAAGCGTACAATGATCTATCGACTTTTGCTATTACTCAACTCGACCAGGATATTTTATCAGTCACGAATACAATGACAATGCTTCTTCGACTACATCAGATTACTTGTGGTTATCTACCCACGGACGACGGACAATCAATACCTTTGAAAAACAATAGGCTTGATGAGCTGCTAAATGTAATAGAAGAAACAGAGGGTAAGATTATTATTTGGGCAAACTATCGACAAAGTATTTTTGATATACAAAAAGCATTATCAAAAAAATATGGACAAGAAACTGTGGTGACTTACTTCGGTGATACCAAAGATAAAGACCGACAAGATATCGTAAAAATTTTTCAAGACAAAGATAGTGATGTCAGATTCTTTGTGGCTAACCAACAAACAGGTGGCTACGGACTAACATTGACCCAGGCACATACTGTTATTTACTTTTCAAATAACTATGACTTAGAAAAAAGAATTCAATCAGAGGACAGGGCGCACCGTATCGGGCAAAAAAATAATGTGACTTATATTGATTTGATATCTGAGAAAACTGTTGATGAGAATATTGTTAATAGTCTTAGAAACAAGATTGATTTAGCATCACAATCGTTAGGTGAAAAACTTAAATCTTGGTTGATAGAGGGAAAAAAGAAAAAGACTTGACAATAACAATAGGAGATACTATATATTATCTTAGAAATACAGGAGAAATAAAATGGGCAGAGTAAAAGAACTACAAATAGAAATGGAACAAGAACTATCAGGAACCTTTTCAGTTTTTGATGAGTCAATGGCAAAAGCTAATGAACTTCCAGAAACGAAAGGCTACCACAGATTAACTAAAGAACACAAACAACAGTATGACACACTGATTAAAGACATGCAGGAGTTTTGGAGTCTTTTAGAGGATTATACGAGGGGAGAAATAGTATGACCGACACGACAAAGTATAAGTCAGTTATTGTGAGAGTAGAGACTCACAAGAAGTTAAAAAAACTAGCAGGAAAGGATAAAAAAATATCAGGTATCCTTTCTCAATTAGTGGACAAAGAGTATGACAAAAGAATTCAAGCATAGTTTAAGTCAAAAAGAAAAAGAGAAATTTAAAGATGCTATGATTAAGATCATTGAGTCTAAAATTAAGAATGGTGCAGAGCCTAATCTAGAATACGATAAGGAGAAAGGTTCTGCATATCATTGGCTATCAGAGTTATGGGCCATGGCAGAAGTCCAGGGTGAGATTAATTCTCTGAGGAGCTGCAGGCAAATATTAAACAGTGATCTTAGTGAGTTAGATGATTTAGAGAATTTGGGTAAAAAGAATATGAATAAGATTCTTCATTAGTAATGAGGAGGAGGCACCTACAAGATCTCCGCAGNTCTTTGTATTTAATTTCATTCATNATCATGGTGTCTCCTCTTGATTACTGATAGCGAGAATCAGTAATATCTCTGAAGTCTACCTCCCAANCAGATGGATGAGATCTNTNTTAGCTCTCGCATGAANNACCGAGGGGTNTCACTCATANCCCTNNNNATAGNTNCNNTCGGTNGGGATTTNNANANTTTNGATCNTANGCCTAGAAACGATNGNATAGTACATNGGTGTCTGACACCCGTCCGTGAACAGCGGGTGCNATGTACGAAAGACCCGCTTACGGGGCATTAGTCNTTGTNNATTATGNCNTNTCTCGACAANGGCCTCCTTTCTGCCGTGAGCGGGTACTTTTTTGCTTGACTTTTTAATATCATTTTATCTAAAAAAAATATATAAATACCTATATNAGCGGGAGCATTTCCCTGTTTCGATCTCCCGCTTTAACAAAGGACAACGATATGTTGAACGATATAAAAACAAAAATCGTGCTATCTGTCCAAAGACAACAGATGTACGACCCGGTGTTGAAAGATACAGTAGGTAAAGTCTTGGTGACTTTTTCTGACGGGGAAGTGAATGGCTATTTAGAAGAGGATTGGGATAACTTATTAGACCAGGTAGACTCTATGCTAGAACAGGCTTTTATTATGGAGCCGAAGGCTTTTCGACCTCAGCTAGATTGACGATTATAACTAAGATTTTCTTTCTCTTTTTTTGCAGGCTCATCCTCGCCACAAAGACATTTGTCTTTGGACATCTCAATAGATAATTTATTTTGTANTGATGCTATGAGCAGATTGCGTAGCTCTGTGGGCTTTAGGGCCTTGTGATTTAATTCAAATTTTTTCATGAGAACTTCTAGTATATCAAAGTTCGCAAGTCAATATCTACATAAAAATTTAAATAAAGTTCTTGACTTTTATACTAAATATTCCCAACGCACTTTTCCTGCATCTGATTGTAAAACGCTTCTTTTTCTTGACTTTGTAGTCCAATCTAGTAGGGGAACATCACTTGCGGGGATCCAATTAGACGCTTTATAAATGGTTCCATGGTGAACGTCTTTGTCTTGATAAGAAATTAACTTTACCAGGTCTGGAAACTTTAATTTTATTCTCTTTATCATTTGAGAAATAGTAAACGTTGCGGTGTTTTTGGGACAGACATCTGATAATGCGAGTCTTCTTAGCTCTAAAATTTTCTCCCCATCTTTAAATCTATTGGCTGCCACAGGAGAAGACCATATGCCCACGCCTATAATTGCTTGTTTATATTTAAAAACATAACAGACATATTTTTTATTTCTAACGACATTCGACCAATGAATATCTGGTAATCGAGAATGCCATAGTTCATTTAACATACACGCAATTTGTGCTCTTGTTTCTTCGATTGTAATTTCTTTTAATTCTACCACGGTTTATTATTATAGGATAATTCCTATATAGTCAATGCTTTATAGTATTATTTTTTTATCCACGATCCATTGACCAGGGATTACTTGGACCCGACCGACGTCGTTATCCATTTTATGAGAGCCAAGATCCGCTGCGATAATGGTATAGTTTTCGTTCTCATCAATAACATAGCCCACAGAAGTGACTTCGGGAGGCTTAATCTTGAGGGCGTCTTCAAAAGTGTGCCAACCTGATGCCATTTCATAAGCATCTAACCATTTAATAACATAGAGTTTTTTCCTGGGATCAGTTTTAATTGCTCTCCCAACTTGTCTGCATCCGGATGTTTTATCTTTGCGAACCAACCTTCGTCTCCCTTACAGTGCGTGACTGTATCAATGCCATGCCTTGATAGACCTTTATAACAACCCTGCTTCACGGAGTCTAAGTTTATATCATCACCAACCATAATTCCACCCTCGATTATTTTCGGCCACCAGTTATAGACATCATCCTCAACCGCTTCTAAAGTATGGTTTCCGTCTATGATTACTGCTGAAACTGAATTATCCTCAAAAGACTTAATGAGATCTGGATCATCTGATCTTAATTGATGTATAATAACTCTCTCATCTTGAATGTAATCGTCTAAATTTCTTACAAAATCTTCATAAACTCTACTACAATCCACCTCAGCGTGTTCCATACCGGAGCCTTTAAAAGTGTCAATGACATGAACTTTAACTTTATGTTTACCCGCATAATCTAATCCATCCATTAAAAATCTTGTGCTTCTACCTGCAAAACAACCGATTTCTACTATTGTTTGACCATCATCAACATATTTAACTATGTTCATGTAGGCGTCGTGCATATTAAACCACCCAGGTATATCTAAATATTTATACATTGTTTTTTTTCCTTTCGTTTAGCTCTATGGCAGCTTGAAGCATAATTTCTTGCATATTTGTAAAATAATTTTTACCCATGAGCTTCTCGGCCTTTTTTCTAGCTTCTCTTTTACGGCCCATTTCCATTTGATGCCGGAGTGATCCTTTACGATCACCTCTGTTTGCTTCTTGTATACTTCCCTTTTTCCCTGTCATCTTTTTCATCCTCTCTAATTATTCCATATTCTCTTGGTAGGTCCGCCCCTGGTATCCACCAAGGAACACGAACCCACGCATACTTTTCTAATAAAAGTTTTTTTATATGATCGTAGTTATACTTCATTCTCATAAAATGTTTGTGCCATATCTATTTCATTATTAAAATCAATAGACTCAGCATCACAAAAATGTTTTAGATCACAAAGAACATCTGCGACACGATAATAGTATTCATCTTCACCATCCTCGCCCTTCAAACCCAAAAGACTTTTAATTTTTTTTACTCTATCTTTGTTGTTCATTTTTTTATTTCCTCCATCATATCATCATCAAAGTCATCTGTTAGATTTTCCATGGCTTTAACTCTGATCCCAGGTTTAAAGGTGTATTCAATAACATTTCCGTCTTTGTCAACCACCTCTTCACCTTCATCATCTACTTTATAGAAGGTGATCTCGTTTACTAGGTATGTCATATGTTTAACCCCCAATCCGGAGTTTCACTATCGGTTAATAAATATTTGTCTATATCCACAGTCGCAATCCTTTGTCCTTCCTCGTGTCCTCTTTTGTCTGCTTCGTAGCCAAACCCGTCATCAAACTCATCATCTCCTACTATTCTTGTAGCACCGCTGATATACTCTGTAATGCTATCCCAGGTGTCTGCCGAATATTCTAATGTTGTATAAGCATAATCATAAACNATTATNTGCCTATTGTTAAGATGTATCATTAGATGTTCGAACCCGCCACCGCTATAGTGAGAATAAATTTCTTTGATGTTATCAAAGATATTATCGGTTCCGGTATATTGACGAAAAACTTTATTGTTATTAATAAAGTCTACTAGTTTGATTACATTTTTGTAATCTCTATATGTTGCGTGTACCTGCATTACTTCTCTCCTTTCACATAATATCCTGGAAGTGAACTTTGAATTCTGAACGCTTCGTTGATATCTTTAAAAGGATAAGCACCCATTCCCATAGGATCGTTTTTCTTTTGAACATAGTAAAATACTACTAGTTCCCCCAAACCATTGTATTTTGGTATTCCGGATACATGGTGTGTATCGTTTTTAATCTCGAAGCGATCTGCCCCTCGATAGTTTTTGTACTCGTGTACTTCGAATGTAGTCATTATTCTGCCTTTCTTTTTTTGGGATTAAACAATTCGTCATAGGTAAACTGCTTTGACTCTTCTTCAGAACCAAAGAATATGTGAATATATTTATCTCTATTTTTGTCGATATATTCCTGCATACTCTGGAGTACATCCTCTTTTTTATCACCGATAAAATTACAAGAATGCATTTTACCAAATCTATCTTTGACCTTAATTGTTATGTCCATTTCTGTATGGGATTTTATATTAATTTGTAGTCGTGGTCAATGATTAAAGTAAGTAAAGGAGGGAATAAAAAGTGATTGCGAAAGGATAAACAACCACGAACCACTGACCACGGAAGAATAGTTTACTATAGAAGAACCATTGACTCAAAATAAAAAAAAAATAAAAAAATATTTCAAAATCCGTTCTTCCGGTCTTCCAAAGTATATTTAGTCAATAAAATCAGTAAAAGTAGCATTAAAAAAGGGTCTTCCAACCGTTCTTCCGAAGAACAAAGTATTCTTCCAAACCTCTAGTTGAGCAACCTTTTCAATATTTGTTAAGTTTTTACATTGATTTTAAATAAAATGTTCTTTATAGAAAATAACTATGAAACTAAGAAGTCCAGGAGATCCAATAGTTTTGACAAAAGAGTTATCAGAGATGCGGGATAGCTTAACGCCAAAGCAAATAGAATTTGCCCATCATATCGTAGCTCAAGAGAATAGGAAGACGGCCACAGAGTGCGCAATCATGGCGGGGTACTCTGAAAAGACCGCTAGACAAATAGCATCTCAATTACAAAATCCTAGGGATTACCCCAGGGTTCATGCTTACATCAGAGCATTACAAGAGGATCTTTGGAACAAATATAAAATATCTCCGGCTACACATATGCGTAGGCTACATGAAATTGGTCTTCGTGCAGAAAATCCAGATAGTAAAGATATAAATGAATTTGATATGAAACCTGATTTAAAAACTGCTTTGGCTGCAGAAATAAGTAGAGGTAAGGCTGCAGGATATTATGAGAAAAAAGAAAAAGTTAAAGACAAAAGCATTGATGGTTTATCTTTAGAAGAGGTGACTGAAATGCTATCCAAAATGAAAAAGACAGTAATTATTGAAAGCACCCCTACTGAGGAGGACAATGGATCCGAGGCAATACAAGGGAACGATCAGCGAGAACAAAGCGATCAACAAATTTCTTGAAGAAGGTTATCTGGTTTTCAAAAACATTTGCGAACAAGGACCAATAGATATTGTTGTTGTTAATCCTAAGAATGGTAAGTCCTTCTATCTTGATATTAAAACATCTCATGGGAGTAGAGTTGTAAATGGTAAAACCGTTGGAGGGAGTGGCAACAAACTTAAACCACAACAAAAAGAACTTGGAGTCCGACTCTGCGTTGTCGAAGGAGATGAAATCCGGATTGTTGAGAAAAGAGAAACGATCAGTAAAAGACAGAGAAAAGAAAAAAGGTTCCTCAATAAAGCGAGGAAGGGAGTCAACTTTTTGGAAGAATGTTAAGGAGATAACTCCAAACATACATTGGACAAGAATTGAAACATATGGCACTCCTGGATTACCTGATTTATTAGGCGTTTTTAAATCTAAAAAGTACAAAAGAAATATATCTTTTTGGTGTGAACTTAAATTAACAAAACTTAACAAAATTAATTTATCCCCCTTTCAAATTTCATGGAATTTAAAGCGATATTCTCTTTGCAAGGATAATTTTATTATGGCAAAGGGCGTCGAAGAGAGAGCCATTTATTTTTATTCCGGAGGGCTTGTGCTTGATCTTGCGTCTGACTTCGCTTCGGTCGAACCATTGTTCGTGGTCCATCAACCATGGACCCAGGATCTTGAGCCTGAGCTTGAGCGTGTGCTTGTTGAAGTTCCTTAATTATATACATTTCTGGAAAATAAAAAAGCCCCGGAAATCCAGGGCTTGTGCTTGTGCATGTGCTTGTGCCTGAGCGTGTGCCTGTTCGCATGGTATTTTATTTTTTTTTTATTTTTTAAAATAATTTATTTTAACTCCACAGAGTTCAAGAAATACTTCTGAACAATGGTGAAACTCATATTTAAATTCTAAAAAATCACCTTTAAAATTATTTTTTAAAGCAACTTTATAAATAAAATTTAATTCTTTGTTAGTGTATTCTGTAGATTCTTTATTTTTTAATTTCATTTTGCTTGTAACTCCTTTAATTTTTTTTCGTTTTCTTTTATTCTATTTTCAGCATATTTTTTTTTACTATTCCAATAATTAATAATTCTTATGATTTCTTTTTGTTTTATCTCTTCCAAGGTATCATTTTTGTTTATCATTTTAATGTTCCTTATAACTTATATTTTTTATTCTTTTATCCCAACAAGCGGTACAAGTTAAACATTGATTACCCTGAAATCTTGAAACGCAATCAAAGCCATATGGTTTTTTATCTTTATGTACTGTTGATGTATGTCTAAAGCCCTTGGGCGGTGGTCCGTCGACCATTGGGGCGGATACTCTGACAATTAAATTTTTAGGAAACTTATTGTCTTTTAAATATTCTTGGATCATTTTAATTTCCCTTGTTGGCAACCAATGCTTTGTATTTGGTGTATTCTGTGCGATTTGTACAATCTTTTTTAAGGCCTCAAGATGTGGCAAGTCTCCACTATCAAACCATCTAAAATATTTAATATCTTGTAATTGATAAGTCATGACATAGACAAAGTAGTCACTTTCAATATGTTTTAAATTAGTTTCTTTATTTTTTCTAACCGATGGGAAATTAAAATTTCCTTTCATTGCGTAGCATTTAGCACAGACTGATCCCTTAACTTTTCTTAGTTTTGAGCCTGTGATGCAGTTTCTAGCATCCAAGCCAAACGAATAACCCCGCATTTTTGAAGTTTTCCCAAGTCTGATTAATTGCATTTTTTTTATCCTTTCTAGTTCGGCATTGAGAGAGAACCACTCCCCCAATGCCTAAGGTTCTTAGCGTTGCGTTTTAATACTCACCTTGTACTTTGGCTTTCTTGTGGCGTCCAAGCCTCCACAGTTAATAGTACCTATTAATATTTGAAATATACAAAATTATGGGATAATATACAAGTATTAATTTAACGAAAGGTAAAAAAAATGAACCTAATAAAGGACCTTAAAAAAAGTTATATGGTGATTGGCGGAAAAGATTACTATGAACTTTCTAAATTTGATAGGGGCTACGATGGCATTGAATATTGTACCCTTGGGGGCGGACTTATTAAAAGAATTAAAATCAACGACGCTTTTATGGATGACTACGAAAGCGGGAAAATTAAATTTACTAATAGCATCCCTGAGCATTATATTTATGGCAAGATAACGCTTGACGATTGGAGAGAGCAAAAAAAATATGTAATGGGTTATTATAATCCTATTGTGCGTTGGAATGGTTGGATCAATCCTTACTTTACATGGGATGCTTGCAAATACATAGACGAACAATCAACGACGCCATTGTTTAGATTTTATGATGAGACCGTAAACGGAAAGCAAGTTAAAACTTTAGAATATTGTTATCGATATGATGATTCCGCCCCTTATGAAATACCAAGTCAAAAAATAAATGGTATTGAAGTTTATGATTGCGGTCTTGGTATCTGTTGGGAATTATATAAATAAATTTTAACAAGGGGGCGTAAGCCCCCCGTCTTTTTTACTCTTCCGCTTGTGGTTGCGGGGCTTCTAATAAATTAAGTGTTGGCTTGTAAGTTTCTAAAACAAACGGGGCTTTAATTTTTAAAAGTGTTTCAACTTTCTTTTGAGCCTCTTCTATATCATTTGTCAGAACTACATCATCAAGACAACGCTCTTCTAATTGTTTTAATTTAATAATATCTTTATTAGTTTTGCTTTTTTGCGTGAGCCTGCGTGCGTGCGCTTCCGCAAATTTTTCAACTTGACGATCTATGTCTTCGGCCTGCACTACTTCATTTTTGCAAAATCTATAAGACATATCCTCCTTTAACTTGTGCACGCCCGCATATTTACGCATGAAAGCTCTGCACTTTTCTTGAAGCTCTTGGTGTTTAATCTCAAGTGCTGCAATTTCTTTTTTTAGTTTATCAGCCCCCGTTTTAGTCTTAATTTCTGGAATTTTAGAATTAACAAATTCTGCCTCTTCCATTTGTCTTTGAGCCTCTAAAACATCTTTATGATTATCGAAAGCGTTTCTAATTTTCGATTTTAGTCTATCGATTTGATATACTCTTGCTTGTGGCATTTTTTATCCTTTCGTTTTTTTGTTAATACCTATTGTAATTTACAGGATTAATCCCATATAGTCAATAAGCCTTTCGTGAATAGGGGGCTATTTCTAGCCCCCTTATATTAGACCATTTTCTTTAGTTTTAAGTAGTATGAATGATAGCCATGCGGGCAGCCAAAACGCCCCCAATCTTTAATACTATGTATTTCGCTAACTCTTCTATTGAGTGCGGAGGCCTCTATATCTGTGAAACTTCTAATACTTTCACAAAATTTATCACTTGGTAAATGATGTACTGTAAATGCATCATCATCTAGATGATAACTATTACCGCTATTCGCTAGGTGTCTGATGTATGCTCTAGCGTCTTTTAAATTCTTGATTGGTTTTAAAAGTATATCCCAATCCAAATAATAACGCCTGAGCTTTCGTTTGGTTTTTCTATCTAAAGCCATTTTATTCCTTTCTTGTGGCAGCAATACCAAATAAAATTAATAATACGCATGCTAGTCCAAAAAGAACTAGCATGAAAATCAAGAATATATATCCAATCATCTGCCTAAGAATTCAACACTCTGATCTTGTCTTGAATACAATTCGTTTTCTAATTTCTCGAGCATCTGTTCGAGATCTTTCGTAGAGAAATACTCGAATGAATTCTCTACATCTTTTTTTAATTTGTCTAAGTATTCCTGTTCCATTAGTCGAACATATCCTTTAATACTACCCATAGAAAAATTAAGGCAATAGTTAAAGTTATAACAATACAAATATATTCTAAGTCAGTCATTAATAGCCCCCCGACAAATCCGCATAACTTAAATCGTAATGCTCTTTTTTATTTAAAGTCCACCTATGATAGCCCTTGTATTTGTCATACTTTGGCTTTTTAGGTTTTTCCTTTACTCCCACTTTAATGTGGGAGTAAGTGTAATTAGGAAATAAATCTAACTGTTTCATATTTTTTCCTTTCTAATACTGCTTACAGTTAAGTTTTTATACTTCTCATATAATCTTGGGTTTTCACTTTTAAACTGTGTAGAATTAAATCTCGTTGAAATTACATTCTTTAGTTTAATTTCATTCCCAATGATTATGTCAGTATCATTTTGTAAACTCATAAAAGCATCAACGAAACTATCATCCCTTAATATTTTGGCTTCAAGTTTCATTAGTTCGATTTGCTTTTCGAGTTCAATCCAAGCCAAAAGTTTTTGAACTTTTAAACCTTTGATCTTGGCTTCTTTTTTAGTTATTTTTCTCATAATATGCCTTTCGTTAAATATAGGATAAATCCTATACTAATATAGACGGATCTGTCAAGAAAATATTCCAAAAAAATAAATTTTTTTTATGGAATAAATTAACAATTAATTCGTCAATATAATTATGGATAGACAACAAGCCATTAAAGAAGTGAATAAGTGGTTATTTAAATACTATCAAAAAATAGATAGGAAAATAAACGCAAATAAAAAAACACTTTACACTAAGAAAAAATAATTTTTAAGTGGGCGGTGGTCGCCCACTTAAAGCTCAACCGCTAAAGAGATACTAAGACTTTTTGATTTTCGCATTTGACTTAATTTTTGACCCCCGCCCACCCTAAATTTTTTTAGACATATATGTATACCTATAGTATAAATATACACAGAAAAGATGAGCGATTTCATTTCAGATCTAGGTTCGATGTCCCAGGATGATCGACAACTATTTATTAAAAAGTTAGAACTAAAAAAGTTACAACTAGAATCAGCAAAGAATTCTAGAGACTCCTTTACGAATTTTGTAAAAAGTATATGGCCCGACTTCATCGAGGGGCGACACCATAAAATCATTGCTAAAAAATTAGAAGCCATCAGGGATAAAAAAATTTCTAGATTAATTGTGAACATGCCACCAAGACATACTAAGTCAGAATTTGCTAGTTACCTTTTTCCAGCTTGGATGATGGGGCATAACCCTAAATTGAAAATTATCCAAACCACCCATACAGCAGAACTAGCATATCGTTTTGGTAGAAAAGTCAGAAATTTGATGAACGAACAGGATTACAAGTCGGTGTTCCCTGACACAGAACTACGAGCAGACTCTCAAGCAGCAGGAAGATGGGAAACAAATCATGGGGGTGAGTATTTTGCGGCAGGTGTCGGTGGTTCTATAACAGGTCGTGGTGCAGATTTACTCATTATCGACGACCCACACTCCGAACAAGACGCTTTATCGAAAACTTCTATGGAGAACGCATGGGAATGGTACACTTCAGGTCCTCGTCAGCGTCTCCAACCAGGCGGAGCGATCGTTGTAGTCATGACCAGATGGTCAGAAGACGACTTAACAGAGAGATTAATAGAGGCTCAGATGAAAGATCCGATGGCGGACAAGTGGGAGATCGTCGATTTTCCAGCGATCACGAACAACGGACAACCTCAATGGCCAGAATATTGGAAAAAAGACCAACTCGAAGCCGTCAAAGCGTCTTTACCCATGGCAAAATGGAACGCACAGTGGCAACAACACCCAACTTCAGACGAAACTAGCCTAATTAAGCGAGAATGGTGGCAAGAATGGAAGGGATCTTCGCTTCCAAAACTACAATATATCATTCAAAGCTACGATACTGCGTTTTCTAGCAAAACTTCAGCTGATTTTTCTGCGATTACGACGTGGGGCGTGTTCTATAACGAGATTACAGGCAAACAAAACCTGATTTTAGTCGAAGCAGACAAGGGTAGGTGGGATTTTCCAGAATTAAAACGTATCGCTATGGAAAAAAACAAATATTGGCAGCCAGAACAGATTATCATAGAGGCAAAAGCAACAGGATTACCTCTCACACACGAGCTACAAGCCATGGGCATACCCGTTATCAACTTCACACCAAGTCGAGGTAACGATAAAATGGTTCGAGTCAACTCTGTGTCACCACTTTTTGAGTCAGGTATGATTTGGTACCCTGCATTTAAGTGGGCAGAAGAAGTGATTGAAGAATGTGCAGCTTTCCCCTATGGTAGAAACGACGACTATGTAGATAGCACGACACAAGCGTTGATGAGGTATCGACAGTTCGGTGCATTACAACATGAAGATGACGAAGAAGTGGAGGAGATACCAAGACGCAAGATTGCTTTTTATGGCGCATAAGGTATAAAGATTAAATGGCTGAGATTGATAAAACTTTAAACGAAGCACCAACAGGTGTTGAAGAAGAAATTACAGAAGAGCAAGGTGTAACCGAAGATACCCCCATGGAGGTAGAGGTTGAAGGGGATGAGACCGTCAGCATTGGTCCAGTGCCCACGAACACCGAAACAGGATTCGCAGGAAACTTAGCCGAAGTCATACCAGAAGAAACTCTGGCAAAAATATCAAACGATCTTCGATCACAGTTCTCTGTTGATCACACATCTAGAAAAGATTGGGAACAAAGTTACATCAAAGGGTTAGATTTATTAGGTTTCAAATATATAGAACGCTCCGAACCATTTAGAGGGGCAGCATCAGTTTCTCATCCACTACTCGCAGAGGCAGTCACGCAGTTTCA
>FUFK010076268.1_pt1 | contig 14117 bp, 30 predicted proteins | sample 1021851 | NCBI WGS metagenome assembly FUFK01 (sample SAMEA51879418, study PRJEB19060) | metagenome | reverse complement strand
AGTACCATATCAAATCTTGAAGAAACGGTAAACGTTTTGACGGTAGAGAATAACGCCACTGACAGGACAAACTTGATTCGAGATGTAGAAGCAAACAGTGAACAACTTGATGAAATGATCGATATACTTGTAGAAGTCTACGAGGATATGGAAGATGGCGATAATGAAATTTGGGAAGATATAGATCAAATCCATGAGGACGTTGGGGGAATGGCAAGTCATATGATGGCGATTGTTAAGCTACAATCTAGAGTGAAGACCTTAGAAAACTCTTTAGATTTTCTAGCAAGACGCCCAACAATGTCTGATGGGAGGTAAAAATCGACCCCATTACATTATTAGCTGGACTGAAAACCGGACTAGCCGCCGGAAAATCTGTTGCAAGTCTGTCCAAGCAGATTGGGCAGTTTTTTGATGCAACCGACAGTGCAAAAAAGAAATTACAGAAGAAAGGCGTTAGCGGAAAGAATGTAAACGCTATTGCAATGGAGAGGTTTGCCAAACTTAGGCAGGCCGCTGAAGCTGAAGAGGAGTTAAAAAAGTACATTTCTGAGACGTTAGGGCCATCTCATTGGCAGACTCTCTTGAAAATTCGTAGAGAAGTTTTGCAGGAAAAAAGAGAGGCAGAAGCCCAAGCTAGAAGGGATGCAATAGCGCAACAAGAATTAATGATTACAATCGTTGGTATAGTTGTTCTTCTTATATTTACGTTTGTAGGAGCGGCTGGTTACCTTCACTATATGGGTTGGATTGATGTAAGGGATTATTTTCCATGATTTATGTATTAATTTTTTTACACTTTATAAACACAGATAACTTGCACTATTACCAAATAGGAACCTATTCGGATAAAGAGCAATGTCTAGCACAGGCAGAAAAAGCAAAAATACTAGTGACACACAACTCGATGAAGGTAGCTTGCCTCGAAGTGAACGCCCAACAATCATAGAAAGAGGCAAAAAGTTTGCAGCTTATGATAAGAATGGACGATTAATCATTTTAGGGTATAATAGACAAATAATTCAGGAGTATGCAGATGCCCAAACAAAAGTACGACTTAAACGACAACGGAAAAATAGATCCCGAAGAGCGTCAAATAATGCTTGAGGATCGCCGTAGGATCATGATCGACTCTGATGCCAAACGAGACGCACAGCGTAGAATGGCATGGTTCAGCCTTACTGGTATGCTTGTTTTTCCGTTTGGCGTTATTTTTACAGAGTGGATGGAGCTTCCGCAAGCTTCAGTAATGTTAGCAAGCATGAGCAACATTTACTATGTGTCGATTGCTGCTATAGTCGGAGCTTACTATGGTTTCACAAACATGGGTAAAAACACATGATAGGACAATTATTGGGCCCCGTAGCGGGTTTGGCGAGTAGCTGGCTGGATGCAAAGACTACAAAGCAGGCCGCAGAAGCAAAGTTAAAACTTACAGAAGCCGAAGCAAAAGCAAAAATACTTTTGTCAGAAAAAACGTCTGTTGCCGATTGGGAGCGGATAATGGCAGAAAATTCTAAAACTTCATGGAAAGACGAATTTTTTGTAATTGTTTTAAGTATACCATTAATTTTAGCCTTCATACCGGGAGCCGAGGGCCTTGTAGACAGGGGGTTTGAACAGCTTCACAAGGCACCGGACTGGTATTTTTACAGCTTGGGTATAGCAATTTCAGCCTCATTTGGTGTGAAAGGCTACAAACAATTTACTAGGAGAAAGTAATGGATAATATTCCAACGATTTATGCTACAAAGGAGACAATTAAAGGAGTTGATCTTTTAACTTTTGATTGCCCAAAATGTGGTAAAACACATACACATGGCTATGGAGAAGGACATCGTGTTGCTCATTGCGAAGACTCTAATCTTTGGAAAAATGGTTATTTTCTGAAGGAAAAAAAGTAATGTATACTTACTTCGTTAAATCTGTAGACAGAATTGTTGACGGTGACACCATAGATATAAGTATAGATCTTGGCTTTGATCTTACCAAGAAAGAACGTGTCAGGCTTGCAGGCATAGATACACCAGAGAAGAGAACTAAAGATCAAAGAGAAAAAGAGATGGGATACCAAGCCACAGAGTTTTTAGAAATGCATCTTATGGAAGCAACAAAGCTTACTGTAAGGACGGAAAAAGACGGTAAGTTTGGACGTATGCTTGGTTGGTTGTACAAATCAGAAACTGACACAATGTCTATTAATCAAATTATGATAGATAAAGGTTATGCTTGGTCGTATGATGGTGGCACTAAAGAAAAGAACCTTGATGATCTTATGGCAAAAAGGGAGAGTAGTGATGGCGTTTGAAGCATTAAAGATGTTGCAAGAGAAGTGCGGTTGTTCACCAGACGGGGCGTTTGGTCCAAACACTGCAAAAGCTATTGTAAAACATTATGAGTTGTCTCCAGAACGAGGGGCGCACTTACTTGGACAAGTTGTTCATGAAAGCGGCACCTTTAGATACACCAGAGAAAATTTAAATTATTCTGTCCAAGCTATGATGAAAGTCTGGCCGAGCCGTTTTCCTACAGAGGAAAGCGCAGAACCGTTTGCCAAAAACCCAAAAGCACTGGCTGAGAACGTATATTTTGNCNGNATGGGGAACGANACNAAAGAAAAANCNAGCGCCTACATTGGACGCGGATTTTTACAATTGACGGGCTATAACAACGTCCGAGCTTTTGCTTCAGACATGCGTGTCCCAGAGGTTCTAGACAACCCACAACTGCTTGAAGAAGATTACGCTATGGAAACAGCACTATGGTTTTTTAAGAAGAACAATCTTTGGAAGATATGCGATGAAGGTGTGAACGATGATACAATCAAACGTTTGACCAAACGCATAAACGGGGGTTACACCGGATTAGATCATCGAGTAAAAGAAACCAATAAAATTTACGGATGGTTAAAATAATCGCATAAAGTCACAGTTTCTCCTAGTAAATCCTATATCTTGTATGTTAGGGTGCAATCGAACATAGGAGGAAATGTATGCAAATAAGTTTAGCCGAGGCTGTCTATCGTATTATACGAGAGCGGCGCGAGGCGATTAAAGACTTGTTATTTTATGACAATGTCTCGAATATGGAGCAATATCGTGAGCTTATGGGGAATTTAAAAGCCCTAGATCATGTGGAACAGGAACTCAAGAGCCTGCTAGATAAACAGGAGCAAACTGATGAATGAAGGCACTAAAGTTGACCTTTCTGGCGCAGCCGCCGCCGTTAAGGAAATGAAAAAAGAAAATACTGCAAATCTTGCAGATGCTTATGTCGAAAAGCCTGTACTAAATCCGGATACGATTGGTGCAAGTTTGTTAGACCGGATGCCGCACCCGACGGGTTGGCGCATTCTTATTCTCCCATATCAAGGCAGAGCCAAAACTTCTGGCGGTATATTTATACCCGACGAAATTAAGGAGCGTAGTCAGGTTTCTACGCAGGTTGGCTATGTTTTAAAGGTTGGACCTCTTGCATATAAGGACAAGGACAAGTTTCCGTCCGGCCCTTGGTGCGAGGAAAAGCAGTGGGTAATGTTTGCCCGTTATGCTGGTTCTAGGTTCCAGATAGACGGAGGAGAAGTCCGGATATTAAACGACGACGAAATTCTGGCGACAATTATGGACCCAGAAGATATTCAACATCTGTAAGAGGTAAATTATGGCAGAAGAAAATCAGGTAGAACTTGATCTTGGAACAGAAGAGGAAGTGGAAGTAGAGTCTGAAGCTCCTAAAGAAACAGAAGAGGTTGAAGTTCTTGAAGCGGATTCAGACGATCAGTTTAAAAAAGCTGAAGACGCTACACAAAAAAGAATTAACCGTTTAACAAAGAAGATGCGTGAAGCAGAACGTCAGCGTGAAGAAGCGTTGACTTATGCTAAAAACGTTCAGGCAGAGTCTGAGCAGATCAAACAACGCATGGAGTCTTTGGACAATAACTATGTTAATGAGTTTTCGTCACGAGTTACATCTCAGATGGAACAAGCGGAGGCAGAGCTTTCACGAGCTATTGAGATTGGCGACAGTGCCGCTACAGTGCAGGCGCAACGTAAGCTTACTAATCTGGCTATTCAGGCAGATCGTGCAGAGCAGGCCAAAGCGCAGCAGGAGCAGCAGAAAGCCCAAGCGGAGGCTGTTCCTCAACAAACGGCCCAACCGGCTCCACAGCAGGCTCCTAGACGCCCTGACGCTAAAGCAGAGCAATGGGCCTTGCGTAATACATGGTTTGGCGACGACGAAGCCATGACATATGCGGCTTTTGGGATACATAAAAAACTTGTCGAAGAAGAAGGGTTTGACCCCACGACCGATGAGTACTATACTGAACTTGACCGCCGTATTGACGATAAGTTTAATACGGGCGCAAAAACCACTAGCAAACGACCCGCTCAGACGGTTGCTGGTGCTACAAGAAACACCTCTGGGCGCAGTGGGAAAAAGGTTAGACTCACCCCTAGCCAAGTCGCGATTGCGAAGAAATTGGGTGTGCCGCTGGAAGAATATGCGAAACACGTGAAGGAGTAAGAAACATGACTGAACAGACAAACAATCGAGCTTCTCGCGCAACACAAACTAGGGAGAAACAGGCCGTTAGAAAGCCTTGGGCTCCCCCGTCAATGCTAGATGCACCACCTGCACCGGATGGTTTTAAACATCGTTGGATTCGCGCCGAAACGCGTGGTTTTGATGATACTAAAAACATAAGCGCAAAAATGCGCGAAGGATGGGAATTAGTTCGTAAGGACGAGTTTCCGGACTTTGAGGCCCCGGTAATTGAATCAGGTAAGTATGAAGGTGTGTTTGGAGTAGGCGGATTGCTTCTCGCAAGAATACCGGAAGAGACTGTAGCTGAAAGAACTGCGTACTTTAATGAACGTAACCAAAATCAGCAGGACGCGGTTGACCACGATATGATGCGCGAGAATGCACACTCAACCATGAGGATCGGCAATGCTGATCGTCAATCTCGTGTAACCTTCGGTGGCCCACAAAAAGATAATTAGGGCTACCCCTTTAGGAGAAAAGTAATATGGCAAATCAAGATACTGCCTTTGGTCTTCGTCCTATTGGGCTTAACGGCGCAGGCGCAAATACCACTGGTGTTACTCAATATGAGATAGCAAGCAACAACACTGACGCAATTTATCAGTACACTCCGGTTATACCGTTGGCTGCTGGTGTAATTGGAATTGTTGGTAATGCTAATGGTGGTACAGTTCCTGCTCTAGGAGTCCTAATGGGCGTTGAATACGTTGATAGTTCATCAAAGAAAACAGTCTTTAAAAACTATTGGCCCGGTTCTGGCAACGCAAGCGTTGATACGAACCATCCTGTAAAAGCCTTTGTGGCGGACAACCCAAACCAATTGTTCATGGTTGCAGCGGACGGTAGTTCTACTGACCGTGCAACCGCGTTGTCGAACATTTTTGCAAATTGTTCTTTGGCAACTGCAACATCTGGTTCAACAAACACTGGTCGTTCTACTGCGGAACTTGATATTTCTACAGTTGCAACGACAGCGACACTATTCATGCGTATAGTCGGTTTAACCGGCGATGAAGCGAACTTGGATTATGACGCCGCGGGTGTGAACTATATTGTTCGCTTTAATTTTCACCACAACGCACCTGTTGCGGCTTCCGCGTCGCAAACAACGTCGTTGTCAACTGGCATATAAGGAGGGCTGAAATATGGCTATTTCTCGCGCACAATTAGCGAAAGAGTTGGAACCCGGCCTTAATGCCTTGTTTGGACTTGAATACACTCGTTACGAAAACGAACATGCAGAGGTTTTTGAAGAAGAATCTTCAGACCGTGCATTTGAAGAAGAAGTAATGCTTGGTGGTTTTTCCACTGCACCAGTTAAAGGCGAAGGCACTGCCATCAACTTTGACGATGCACAGGAAACATACACTGCGCGTTACACACACGAGACAATTGCTCTTGCGTTCTCAATTACGGAAGAAGCAATTGAAGATAATCTTTATGATCGTCTTGCATCTCGTTACACAAAAGCTTTGGCCCGCTCTATGGCGCAGACAAAGCAAATCAAGGCTGCATCCATTTTAAACAATGCGTTTAACACAGGTGCAGACGCAATCGGTGACGGAGCAGCATTATGTTCTGCGGCTCATCCAAGCCTATCAGGCAACCAGCGTAACCTACTTTCAACAGCGGCTGATTTGAACGAAACTTCACTTGAGCAAATGTTGATTGATATCGCAGGTCTAACTGATGAGCGTGGTCTGAAGATTGCTGTACGCGGTACAAAGCTAATCATTCCAAAAGAACTGCAATTTATTGCAGAGCGTGTGATTAACTCAAACCTACGTTCAGGAACTGCGGACAATGACGCAAACGCAATGAAGAATATGGGTATGTTGCCTGAAGGGGCAGTGGTTAACCACTTCCTAACAGACACAGACGCTTTCTTCATCAAGACGGATGCGCCAAATGGTTTCAAATACTTCAACCGTTCGCCAATTAAGACGGCAATGGAAGGGGATTTTGACACCGGTAACATGCGATTCAAAGCCCGTGAGCGTTACAGCTTTGGTGTTTCTGACTGGCGTTGCGTTTTCGGTACACCCGGAGCGTAAGGTATGTTATACTGAGGTTATCTTTTTGCAAAAGATTTCCTCCCTGAAAACTAAGGGGCCTGCAAAGGCCCCTTTCTTTTTTAGTTTCCTGTGCTATAGTGCTTGTATTCCTGACAGTAACATTAAGTTACTGACAATAGCCCAGACAGGAGATTGATATGGCTAACACGACATTTAACGGTCCCGTCCGTTCAGAAAACGGTTTTAAAAATATTGTAAAAAGTTCTACAACTGGTGGTCTTACCAGTGAGATGACTTTATCTGTATATACCGCAACCGTAACTGTTGCTAATGGTGATACTACGGGTAAAGAATCTTCAATTGGTATTCCTTCAAACTTTATCCCTATGGCTGTTATGATTGCCGTAACTACAGCAGCAGCTAACGCTGTAAACCTTGTTGATATTGGTACAGATACTGATACTGATGGATTTGTAGATGGTATATCTGTAGCAGTTAACAGCACAGGTTTTAAAGGTTTTTTCCCATGTAACGGTGTTTTAGGAATGTCCGGTGGCGCAACAACAGCCTCTACTGCAACAGCAGAAGCAACTGAAATTGTAGTATCTGGTGATCCCGGTGGTGATACTGACATAGTTATGAAGTTCATAGGTATTTCTAGCTCTTCAGACGCTTCTTAATAGGAGATAAAACATGGCAGATGCAGCAACAGTGGTCATGAAGACCACAGTATTACCGGACGAGATAGCCAAAACTATCGAAGCCACAACCACTATTTCGCCGAAGGACGCGAATGACAAGTGGTACTACAAACTAACCAGTGTGAGTGCTTCAAGCACTGACTTAATGGCAGGTAGCTTTATTGATTACACTGCTGTAGATGACGACACTGCACCGACAGCAATAGCAACAGGTGATAAAGTTGAGTTTTTGTATATTAAAAATACAGATTCCGCTAATCATATTTATGTTGTTTTTGATGCAGGTACAGCCGCTGCGACAACAGGTGATGCAGTTAAAATTAGCCCTAACGAGTCTTTTTTTGCAAGACTGCCTAATACGACAGTTGCGGATATACATGCAATTGGTCATGATGGCTCAAGCGCCGCGACTGCAACATGCATTGTAGCAGCATTGCTTGACGATGTAGCGTAAAGGATAGGTATATGTCTGATTCTGATGTAAGATCAAAACGTATAACTGCCACAGGTGCTTTAAGTGTGGGTCCCTCGCGTATTCGTCAGATACAGCTTAAAACAGGTTCTGGAACACCTCGCCTTACCGTCACTGACGGTAACGGCGGGGCTACCGTTTTGGATCTGGATTTTAATGCATCTGATACGCATTCGGTAAACATACCTTCTAATGGTATCCGCGTAAGCGATATTCATGTATCCGTTTTAACAAATATAACGGCGGTAACTTTTTTCTTTAATTAGGGGGATTATTGTGGCTACGACAAAGAATGTTAAGCGACTTCCTTCTGGTAGAATAAGTTACAGGGGTGAAACCTTTGCAGGATACAACAAACCTAAAAGAACTCCGGGTAAGTCCAAAAAAAGTGCGGTCCTTGCCAAAAAAGGTTCTGAGGTCAAGTTGGTTAGATTTGGTGATCCAAACATGTCTATTAAAAAAGCCCAGCCCGGAAGGCGTAAGAACTTTCGAGCTAGGCACTCGTGTGATACGGCAAAAGACAAGTTTACGGCCAGATATTGGTCGTGTAAGGCGTGGTAATATGAAAGTCGAAGAGGTTTTAAAGCTGCTTGAAAAGCACGAAGCAGAATGCAACGCTCGGTATCAAAAGATTGATAAGCAGCTTGATAAGCTTGACATGCGCCTGTGGGGTATTGCCCTTTTAATTATAGCGACCGCAATAGCAGGAAAGCTTCTATAATGGCAAATTATTCAAGAAAATCTAAAAAAGCTTCTCCTAAAAGTAAGGGAAGCAAGATTTGCCCAGAGGGTAAAGCTTGGGCACAGCGTACTTTTGACACCTATCCCAGCGCATATGCTAATTTAGCGGCCTCCAAATACTGTAAAGACCCTAATTATGCCAAAAAATCAAAGGGTGGTAAGAGAAAGGGCCGATAATGGGTAAATTACAAGACTGGTTAGACCAAGATTGGGTCAGAATAGACAGTTCTGGCAACATTGCTGGTCCTTGCGGCACATCAAAGAACAAAAAACGTCCAGATCGTTGCTTACCGCGTTCAAAGGCGCAGAGTTTAAGTAAGTCTGAGCGTAAATCTACCGCTCAAAAGAAAAAAAGAGAGGGTGCCAAGGGTAAAAAGGTTGTTTCAAATACCAAAGCGGCAACAGTAAGGATGGCTAGGGGCGGCGAAGTGCCTGATCCAAAGCCAAAACGCCCAATAGTAGGTAAAAAACAAAATGGAAAAGCGGTGGCTCGTGGTTGTGGGGTTATTCTCGCAGATAGAGAGAAATACACTAAGGGATCGGTAACTCAGTCATGAATGTAAGACATTTTTTTCCAGAACTGAGTGTTGAAAAGAAAATTGTGGATGAAATTACGCAATGGACCGCTGAAGTTTTGGAAAAACCAAGCCCTTTTTTTAACGACATGCCCGCTTGCCCTTATGCAAAGCAGGCTTTGATAGACGAAAAGGTAGCCATTTTATTTAAATACGAGCCGCATTATCAAACTTTATACAGCACCATATCTCAATTTGAAGATGTTTTTGATTTGGCAATTATTGTTGATTTGAATAACGATAAGAGCCCGGACGATTTTCATACTTATCTGGATGACCTTAACACGGCTATCTCCGAAGGTATGTTTATTGATAGAGATATTTGGGTTATGGGTTTTCATCCAGACGACGAGCCCAGTGGTTTTGAGAAAGAAATAGACTTTGAACCTGTCACAGAGGTAGAGTATGCAATGATTTTTGTTCAAAGATTGTCTAAATTGCAAGTTGCAGCAGACAAATTGAATAAAAGAGGTTATTATAATAGTTATGGAAGTGATTACAACGTGTCCGACACGTATAGTCGGCGTGAAAATCTGTATAGGAGACTGACAAATGGCAATGAAACCACGTAAAAAGAATGGTGTTAAAAAAATGCGGGGCGGCGGCATGGTAAANAANATGCGCGGCGGTGGTATGGTAAAGAAGATGCGCGGCGGCGGCATGGTTAAAAAAATGCGTCGTGGCGGAGCAGTGAAGAAGAAGTAAAATGGCACTGTCAGGAAGCACAGACTTTGAGTTAGATGTAGCCGATTATATAGAAGAGGCTTTTGAGCGTTGTGGCTTAGAGGTGCGTACTGGCTATGATCTTACTTCTGCAAGAAGGTCACTTAATCTTTTGTTAGCCGATTGGGCTAATAGGGGTTTAAATCAATGGACTATAAAGCAACGTACTTTAAACATGGTTGCAAACGACGGGGAATATAGTCTTGGCACAGACGTTATAGATGTATTATCCGTCGTTGTTCGAAGAGACGGCACAGACTTTCAGCTTGAAAGATTAAGTCGTGACGAGTTTTTAGCCATACCGACAAAAACGACTGCGGCTAGACCTAACCAGTTTTTCCTCGACCGTCAGCTTACTCCTAATTTAAAAGTATGGCCTGTTCCTGAAAACAGCACAGACGTTATACATTATGATGCTTTGACTAGAATGCAGGATGCAGATGTTTACACAAACACACTTGATATGCCCTTTCGGTTTTATCCATGTCTTGCAGCAGGATTGGCATACTATTTGGCTTTAAAACGAGCGCCAAATAGGGTGCAACTGTTAAAAGCGGTATATGAAGAAGAGTTTGAACGGGCCGCCACAGAGGACAGAGACAGGTCTTCTTTTAACGTTGTTCCTGACTTTCAATATTTTAGGGTGAGTTGATGGGTAAATTTGCTTCTGGAAAAAATGCTTTAGCTATTTCCGACCGATCTGGGTTTCAATACCCTTACCGGTTAATGAGGCGTGAGTGGAATGGATTACTTGTCGGACCTGACGAGTTCGAACCCAAACATCCGCAATTAGGTCCTTTTAGAAAAGTTACAGATCCCCAAGCTTTAGTTGATAGCCGACCAGAGCAAAATCTAGACGGCCAAAGAGGCACACAATATGGTTTTAATCCTGTAGGTTTTAAAGAAATATCGGGTGTAACACCAGATAATGATTTAGTAGCTACGGGATCTGTAGGAACAGTTACAATTTTCTTTCCGCAGCATGTGGGTAGTCAGGCTACGGGATCTGTAGGAACAGTTACGGTGGTAGTATAATGGCTTTTACATACGATAGTTTAAAACAGGCAATACAAGATTATACAGAAAACACGGAGACAACTTTTGTTTCTAACCTTCCTGTTTTTATAAGAGCCACCGAAGAGCGCATACTAAAAAACGTTCAGCTTAACCTGTTCATGCGTAATCAGGTTGGTGCCATGGCTGCGGGTAATCAGTATTTGGGTGCGCCAAGTGACTTCCTAGCGCCTTTTTCTGTTACAATTTACAATGCAGCCGCCGGTGACAACAAAAAAGAGTTTTTGCAGTTTAAAGATTTATCTTACATTGAGTCTTATCACCCAGACTATACGGTTCAAGGTAAACCCCGATATTATGCTCAATTTGATGTAGGTAACTTTATTTTAGCGCCTACTCCTGATGTTGCGTACAATGTGGAGGTTCAGTATTTATTCAGGCCCGCTAGTTTAACGTCTGGAGCAGGAACAGATACGTCTTGGTTAAGTGAAAATGCTGAATTAGCACTTTTGTATGGTTCTTTGGTCGAAGCTTATACTTTTATGAAAGGGGAGCCTGACATCATGGCAAACTATGATAAAAGGTTTCAAGAAGCCGTTATGGGTCTTAAAATGTTGGGAGAAGCTAAAGAAACCACACAAGACTATCGAGTGGGTAAAGTAGTTAGGGATAAACAATAATGTTTAAATTAGAATTTAACGTACCAGACGATCCTATCGTCAACGTACAAACAACGCAAAATCGAGGATTTACCCCCGATGAGGTTGCAGAACGTTGTGTAGAAAAACTGATTAGCGTGTCGGATGACGCACATCCAGCTATCAGAGATCAAGCACGAGCGTTCCAAAAGCACATGGAAAAGGTGGTTGCATTTTATATGCGCGAAGCTATTCGCAGTGACCGCACAACCGTGTATAATGCCCTTATAGATGCAGGGCATCCAGAACTGGCTGACGCAATAAGGAGATTATAACATGGCGATCACGCAAGCAATGTGTACCTCTTTCAAGCAAGAACTTCTTGAAGCAGGGCACAACTTTAAAAACTCAGGAGGGCATACTTTTAAGCTTGCTCTTTATACTTCGTCTGCATCATTAGATGCTTCTACTACTGGTTATGCTACTTCAAACGAGGTTAGTGGCACGGGTTATTCCGCTGGTGGTGGTACACTTACACGAGTAGATCCCAGTACGAGTGGCACCACGGCGTTTACAGACTTTGCTGATTTAACGTTTTCAACGGCGACAATTACAGCAAACGGTGCTTTGATATATAACACCACAACTGGTGGCGGATCAGGTACAACGGATTCTGTTATTGTGTTGGCGTTTGGTGGCGATAAGACATCAACTGCTGGTGACTTTACTATTCAGTTCCCAACAGCGGACGCGAGTAACGCTATTATCCGTATCGCCTAAAGGTTAAGTCCTATGGCAATAATTGCTGGATGGAATAGAGGTACATGGTCCCAAGGTACTTGGGGCGAATCCATTCCAGTTGTTGTTACNGGAGTGGCAGGGACAGGTGCGGTTGGATCTGTTTCTGTTGTTGCNGAGGCTANTGTTCCAGANACAGGGCTGGCGGCTACAGGTGGCGTTGGCTCTGTTGTCGTTGCGGCTGCNGCTGATGTAGGGGTTACAGGCTCTACAAGCACAGGCTCTGTAGGTTCTGTTGTTGTTACAGGCNCAGCAAACATTTCCGCAGCGGGATCTGCGGGTACGGGAGCCGTAGGATCACCGACAATTAGCGGTGATGCGATTGTTCCAGAAACAGGTTTATCCTCCACAGCTTCTGTTGGTAGCGTAACAGTTGCTGCGAATGCAGATGTTGGAGCTACAGGATCTGCTGCTACAGGTGGATTAGATTCAGTCACTGTCACAGGTACAGGCAACGTACCTGAAACAGGTCTTGCTGCTACGGGTGGTGTAGGATCTGTTACGATAGATGGCGTTGGTAATGTCGTTACGACAGGCGAAACAAGCACTGGCGCGGTAGGCACTGTTACTGTTGATGCGGCTGCGAATGTTCCGGTTGATTCTGATTTTGCTTTTGTAAGAGGATATGTCGGCACCGTCATTGCTGGTATTTCTGTGGAGTTTTTAACAACGGGATTGGCAAGTGCGACAAATGTTGGTAATGTAACGGTAGAAGCAAACGCAGATGCTATCGTAACTGGCGAAGAAGTAACAGGAAGTATAGGAAATGTTAGGGTATATGGTCAAGTTGTTCCAGATCAAGTTCCGAATTTTCAACCGCCTGTACCCGGTANGCAGCCCGGCGATCCGTTATCCAGTCCTTCTTATAAGGAACCTGAAGGAGCGCCTAGAGGTTTTGTTCCCGGTGATCGTTTACAAGCAGCCGCATGGAAAGACGTAGCATAGGAGAATTATATGGCTAGTACGTTTACAACAAACTTTGCGATNGAAAANCCGGGAACTGGTGAACANTCTGGTACATGGGGTACTACCACAAACCATAATTTTGATATATTTGANCGGTTAGCTGGATACAAAAGCGTNACNGTATCNGGTNCAACACATACATTAACTGTTAGNCCAAGCTCTCCATCTTCTGGATCGAGCAACGCATCAGACGGTATGTATCGNGTTNTTGAGTTNGTAGATTCNGGTTCAGATCTTGGNAGTGATGTTACGCTAACAATAGCACCAAACACAACTCAGGCGTTTTTTATCTTNAAAAATTCATTAACTNCGGATAGAAATATAATTGTTACGCAGGGTAGCGGNACTAATGTTACAGTGCCGGGAACAGGAAAAGTCAGCATNGTNTANGGTGACGGTGGCGGATCAGGAGCAAATATGNTAAGCTTGAGNGATACTTTGGCNATGTCNAACCCTGAGATTACAGGCGGTGTAGCGACAGGGCTTACAGATTTGAGCATGGCAGATGCCACTGCACAAGGCAAAGCTCAAACTGGTTTAAATGTAGACGCGGCGGGTACTGCTGTCGCATTATCAATTGCGTTAGGATAGTTAGATGGCAACAAATACCTTCAAACGAAAGTTCTCAACAAACATAGGCACCACAGCTACGGCGGTTGGTGGCTATCAGGTTTTACTAGACGTTCAAACCACGGCGATTGGTTTAGCTTTGGCAAATGTTACAGGTTCACAGGTTACTGTTAGCGTAACGCTCAACACACAAGCGGGTGATACAATTCATATTATCAAGGACGCACCGATACCAAGCGGTGGTGCGTTAATCCCGATTGGTGGAGATCAAAAGGTTGTTATGGAACATAACGATGAGATTAGAGTCGTGTCGGATACAGCATCGTCAGTCGATGCGATCTTGAGTATTCTTGAGATAG
>FUFK010038473.1_pt1 | contig 14120 bp, 2 predicted proteins | sample 1021851 | NCBI WGS metagenome assembly FUFK01 (sample SAMEA51879418, study PRJEB19060) | metagenome | reverse complement strand
ATTAAGAATGGTCGTTTAGATTTAATTATTGTTAAAGATCCAGGCGCAGGTTATTCTTCTACTCCTGCAGTTGCTCTTAGATCTTCTTTCAACTATGTTGTAAACCTTGACTTAGGTCTTTTACAGTTTGCATTCCCTCATGGTATTGCTAACGGTTCTGCGGTTACACTTAATGTTGTTGATACTGGTGAAGGTGCAGACTTCCCGCTCGCTGCAGGTGCGATTGGTCGTTTGAATGGAACTACAACTTATTANGCNATTACTGGTTCTGCAAACTCTCTTGAACCAGATCAATTAAAACTTGCTATTACTGCATCAAACGCAAACTTAGGTGATGCTATTTCATATGTCAATGCAGGATCAGGTCGTCAACAATTACTCACAGAATCTTTTGGTGGTGCTGCTACAGCAAACGTTATTACATCTACCTTCTTAGAAGGAGAACTTGTTTATCAAGGTGATTCTTTAGAAAACTCAACTGCTCAAGGTTATGTTTCTACAAATAATGGTTGGCAGATAGGACCTAGAGTTCTTAAGATTGTAGATTATACTGGTGACTTTATTGAAGGACAAAGAGTAACTGGTGTTATATCCAAATCTTCGGGTACGATCAGTGACTTGAATATTGCTAAAGGTGTTCTTGAGATTGGTTCTCTTACTAAGACTACAGGTCAGTTTATTGATGATGTTGGTAAACCTTCTGAAATTATCGAAAAGATTCAAGACTCTTACTATTATCAAGATTTCTCTTATGCTATTAAGTCTGCTGTTTCTATCGGTGAGTGGAAAGACATTCTTATCAAAAACGTTCACCCTGCATCATTCAAAGTATTTGGTGAATTAAATCTTTCTGATTACGGATTTGTTCCTAACAAAGAGACTGATTTCCAACTTACTAAATCTGTTGAACTTGCTAGAGATGCGATTGTTCCTAATATTCAAAGTTTTGCTTTAGTAGAACCAGTTTATTCAGAATTCAATAATACAGAAATACTTTTCCGTCAGAAGAGACTTACATCTTCAGAAAATATTCTGACTTCTGTTGTTCAACGTATTGATGATATTTCTACTTTATTTGATGGTGAAAGGATTGCATTCCCACTAACAGTTGGTGGAACTAATATTGTTGCTAATGCTAATCAATTGATGATTGTTTTNAATGGTGTTGTTCAGAATCCTGGCACATCTTTCAATCTTCAAGGTGATTCGATTGTATTCAACGAACCACCACAACCTCCTGCAAGTATCAAATACGTTAACGTTACTATTCAAAATATTCCTACTAAGAAAATTTCATTTGATAATATCGGTGGTATTTTCCCAAATCCTGGTAATGAAATGGTTGGAACAGCATCAGGAAATCGTCTGACTGTTACCAGTGTTGTAGGTAATGATGTATTTGGTTTCTTCACTCAAGGAACTACATTTACTCCTAGTGAACTTGTTACAGTTGGTGCAACAGGATTTGCTTCTAATGTTGCTGCAAGTAATGGTGTAACTGATGTTNACAAATATNGGTNTATTTACTTTTGGTGAGAAAGTTACTGACTTCCAAGGTGATACTGCTAGAGTTGAATCAATCAACCTACAGAAAGGTCAAGAAACACCTTTAGCACAATTAAGATATACTATCGGTCCTTCTACTACCTCATTTGAAGTAGTNGCATATAAGACTGATAATANTGNTGCTGATGCACCTGTTGCTGACGGAACATTTACTACTGGTCAAAACTATCAGTTTGGTTCTGAAATTTTCTTACTTAATAGTATTACACAGGGTTCTCAATCTACAACTTTTGGAGTTACAAGAGCACAGTCTGGAACCACTGCTGTATCACAGCAAGAAGATAATCCTGTTTATGGAACTCAAATTTCTGTCAATAATCAACTAACTTTAAGTAAAACAACTGGAACATATCAATCTACACCTGGTCTTTACGACATTCAATTAAATGAAGTTATTATTGGTGCTCAATCTGGTGTAGTTGCTCGTGTTACTGCAACTTCTACATATCAAGATCCTGTAACTCAAGAATTTATTAGTCAGGTTAATATTTCCGAAGGTTCTTCTTTCTTTGGTCTATTATTCAACAGGATTACATCTCAGACTTATCCAAACGTTGTTCTTGATGATATTTCTAAATCTCAGGTAAGAATTGTTGATTTTACAGATAATCAAACAGATTACAATACTAAATTCCCTTCTAATGAAGAAATTAACAATTATGTTATTCCTTACGATAATGCTTCGGGCACTCTACAAAATGAGACTATCCGTAACTACAAATTAGAGTATGGTAATAATGATGGTGAATTTGCTACTGGTGAAGGTGCTGTAGTTCGTAAATTAACTTATAGAGATACAGTTGGAACTGGTTTATTCGTTCCTGGTCAAATTATCAGAACTCGTGATACGAAGGCAGAAGTTATTGGTGCAAACCAAGCAAGAAAAACTGTATACGTTGGTAAGGTTGGTAGATCTCTTAGAAACGGTGGAGATTATCATACATTCACATTTAATAATGCATATCTCAATGCAACCAATCAGAAGTTTGGTGATGCTTGTTTAGGTCTTTCACCTGGAACTGAAGCACATACTTTTGTAAGTGGTGTTGCTGATTCAATCACTGCAGGTGGCGGTGCAACAGGTACGTTTACTGCTGCAACAGGAACTACCTATAATGGATTGACAGGTGATCTAGTAATTGAAATTGGAAATCACTCTTTAACAACAAGTAACACAGTTCTTATCGCTGATAACAGTATTGGATTTACTTGTGCACAAGATGGTAATACCTCTACTAAAACATATCCTCGTAGCACTGACCCTGCATCAGGATCTGCTCGTAATATAACTGCAGTTACATCAACTACGATAACAGTTAACGTAGGTGCAGTTCCAATTGATGAAAGTTTTGCAGTCGCGGCTTCTGATGAATTTGGGTTTGGCACTGCAGCGTTTACAATCGAGTGTTGGATTAGACCAATTACTGTTGGTGCAGGAACAAGATCTATCTTTGATTTCAGAACTGCTGCAACTGAAGTTGCTCCTTACTTATATCTTGATGGTGCAAATCTAGAGTATTATGTTAATGGTTCCATAGTAATTCAAGGAACAGCAAACATAGTTGCAAATCAATGGACACACGTTGCTATTAGTAAATCAGGTTCTGTAACTAGAATGTTTGTTAATGGTGTTCAAGATGGTAGTAATTACAGCGATACCAATAACTACGGAACAAACAAACCAATTAGAATTGGTGATGATACTGCAGGTAATAATCACTTNATTGGATATATTGATGAGTTTAGAGTTTCTACAACTGGACGTTATACTGCAGCATTTACTGCACCTACAGGTATCTTCCAAGGTGATTCAAACACTGTATTACTCATTCATTTTGATGGTGTTGAAGGACAACAGCATACAGATGATTGGTCTGGAACTGTATCATTTACTAAGGATGAATATTTCAATAATGATGCAATTCTAGAAACTTCTAGAAAGACTGGTGCACCTGCAGGATTTGCGGGTAGATCCCACAGATACTATAACGCTGCAGATAATATCGAAGGTAACATCGACTTTATCAAGAAAGAAGTTGTATATCAAATGAGACAGAGATATCCAGAACTTGTTATTCTAGGAACTCGTTTCACTCCAACTAATGCAACATATGATGCTGTAACTGGTCTATTGTCAATGACAGTGACTGGAAACACATTTACTAATGGTGGACAATTTACACCTCAGTCTGCATCATACAATCCTTCGACTGGTATATTGACTATCACTAAGATTAATCACGGTGTAACAAATGGTAAGAGAATCAATATTAAAGTTGGTGGTATCACATTTACATGTGCAGAAGATAGTAACGCTACAAATCATCCATATCCTCGTTCTACAGATCCTGTTGCAGGTAAGTGGTTGACAGTTTCTAATGCGACTGCAGATACATTTACAGTTGATGTTGGAACCTCATCTAATACTACAACTCATACTTTCGTAAGTGCCTTAACTAATGCAATTACTGTTGAGAAAGATAGACTTAAGATTTTAGATAATTCTTTGACATTCACTTGTGCGATGGATGGTAATACTGCTAATAAAACTTATCCTCGTCCAACAGATCCTGCATCTAAAGATGTTGCTCTTCCAATCGTATCTTCCAGTTCTACCAATTTAACAGTTAATGTAGGACCTTCACCTTTAGTTAATTTCCAACCAACTAACGCAACGTACGATCCTGCAACTGGTGCATTCGTCATGACGATTGCTAATCATACAATCAATGTTGGAACACAAATTAGATTAACTGCAAATTCATTTACATTTACTTGCACACAAGATGGTAACAGTGCACAGAAAACTTATCCTCGTGCAACTGCGGGCGATGGTCAACCTGATCCTGCATATAATACTGCTCTAGATGTAACTGCAGTCGGAACAACTACACAAGATATTAGTAGTGCAGCGTATGTTCCTACAACAGGTATTTTAACAGTCAATACAAGTGGTAACCATGGATTATCTACTGGCAATAGAATTCAAATTGCTGATAATTCATTAACATTTACATGTGCTTATGATGGTAATGCTACAAACCACACATATCCAAGACAGACTGATCCTATCAGAGGTGAGTGGGTTGAAGTAACTGTTGTTGATGCTGATACATTTACTATTGATATCGGAACATCTAGTGATACTTCTACACACGCATTTGTTTCTGCGACTGCAGGTGCACTAATTAAACAAACTGGAACTGTAACTATTAACGTTGGTGTTTCTGCTCAGGCAGATCAATATGCTCATACTTTTGTATCTGCTGCAACAAACGCAGTTGTTACAGGTGGTAATTACTTACATACATTTGTTTCTGCTACAAATAATTCAGTCATTATTGACGAAGGAATTAATTGTGAAGATGATATTCGTGATACATTGAATGCGATCATTCAAGATCTTCGTAATGGTTCTAACAATCATGTTTGGGATGCTGCATCTTACTATGTTAATAGAACTGTTAATCCAGTTCAGATTGCACAGATTGAACCTGCTGTTAAAGAAACATTATTTGCTTATGAAAAAGTTGATGATATGCTTCAGTATGTCATTACTAATGCTCTTTGGCCAGTTCAAGGTGATCATGGTTTAACTCAATTTACTGACGTTTCAATTACTGATTCTTCTTACACTACATTGAATCAGTTTACACCTACTAATGCAACTTATAATCCTGCTACTGGTGATATGGTATTGACTATTGGATCTCATTCAATGACCACATCATCAATAGTTAATATTGCAGTCGGTGGTATCACATTTACTTGTGACAAAGATGGCAATGATCGTCCTACTGCATATCCAAGAAAGACTGATCCTGCTGCTAAGGCAGTTCTAGCTGTCACTGCTGTTGGTGGTGGTAACACAACTATCACAGTTAACGTAGGTAAATCATCTGCAAGAGATCAATATACTCATACATTTGTATCTGCAGTAGCTAATTCTGTCACTGAATTAAATTATACCACTGGTGACTGTGCTGATGTCTATTCAACTGTTGGTAACTTAATTAACATCATTACAGATACAATTACAAATGCTTCTGCATCATCACCTGTTGATCATTTGGCAAGTGTTACTAAAGTTGAACCTGCATATGAGTTCGTTGGTGGAACAGTTGATGGATATCTAGAAACAACTTTAGCAGTTGATTATCATAATGCAGGAACTGATTTATCATATACAAATCAGATTGGTCCTGATACGCAATATCGTTTCAGAGATGCTGCAAACTTAATCAGACTTAATCGCACAGCAATCGTTGATAAAGCAGCGTACGATATGTTACAACGTTATCCTACGTTGGCACAAACAATGCCTAGAAACCAAGGTGGTGCAAGCACTGACGGAACTATTCGTTGTAAGACTGACTTAGGTAATTTCTTAGATGCTATCGCAAATGATTTACAAGAAGGTGGTAATCTTGAAACTATAACAGGAACTGGATTCTATCTCTTCCAAAATGGAGGACTACGTTATATTCGTCTTCAAGTATTCCAGTCAGTATATGCTCATGGAAGACTTGCTGAGTATATGAAACAAGCAGTTTTAGGAACCTTAACTGATGCCAATACTAACAGTATTGTTGTTGGAGACTGGGGAGTTACTGGTGCAGGTGTTTCTGGTTACTTTAATGCTGTTACTGCTAGAATTGATGAACTCATTGCAACTATTAATAATATTATTGCTCCAACAGGTTCAGACTTTGAAATTGCTGCTGATAGATTATTCTTTAACAAGCAATTTATAAAGGAAGAAATTAACGGTCTTGTTCTACAGTATCTTTCATATGTCTTAAACGGTGTCACCTATAATGCAGGTGCTTGGAATGATGAATTAGATGTTGAAGATTTAATTGTTGCTCTTATTTCTGATTTACAGGCTGGTGGAACAGATAGCACAATTCAAGAAGCAAGCACTTATCTAACTGCTGCTCTTAATATTCAAACTATTGACAATGTTCTCCCTGCAGCATTATATGCTATTGAACAAGTTGGAATCCTTGGTGAGTATGCGATTGAAAATGGATTATTTGCTCAAGCAGAAGCTGGAAGTGCAAACAGTTCTACTCAATATGCAGCGCAATATACTGATGAATCAGCATATAGAGATTCTATTTCAACTTCAGCAATCAATGATGTTGTATATGCATGGCGAGACTTAATTGAGATTGTTAAGGATATATTCTCACCTGGCGGAAAAGAAGCAAGATCTGCTGCTAAACAATTAGAGTATAATGAAAATTATTACACTAATGAATTAAATAACGCAGTTACCAATCAATTTGGATCTGGTGCATGGTCTACTGATCAAGAAAACTTTATAGAAGGTATTGTTGGAGACATTGTTCATGATCTTATTACAACTGATACTTACGATAAATCCACAGCATATACAATTACATTAAGTGCAAGTTCGGGTACGTTTGGTGTTGGAGAACTTGTTACTTCCAGTAATGGTGGTGAAGCAACTGTTCTTGAATACGACGATGTAAATAAAATCCTTTATGTCGGTGCATTTGGTGGAAGTGCATGGGTGGCAACTAATACATTATCTGCTCCTAGCGGTGCTACAGGAACCATTGCATCTGGTGGCGTAAGTTCTGCATACAATTGGTATAATAATCCAACTAACGTTAAGATTATTGATAGAGCAAGAAACCTTACATCTAATATTGAAGGTCTTGTTTCTACTACAAATATTTTCCCTGATCCCGAAAATCTTAATGCTACAGGTTGGACTGCATCAGAAACAACAACTTCAGTAGATGTTACTGCTGCTCCTGACGAAACTCAAACTGCTGATAAGTTAATTGCTTCAACAAATAATACTGAGCACTACAAGTATAAGAATTTCACTCTAAATTCCTTTGAGACTTTTGATAGTGATACTACTAAATTTGACTCTACTACTGAAACATTCGATACTGGTTCTGCAGGTGATGCAACTACTCAAACATTTACATATTCAATCTTTGTTAAGGCAGCTGAGTATACTAAGACTCGTATATACCTAGCACTTGATGACTCTCTTGCAACACGTCAAAGAGCATTCTTTGATCTTGATTTATCAAATGGAACTAAGGGTTCTATCTTTACACCTGATGTTGCTATAACTGTAGATGCCTTTGGAGTAATTCCTCATGGTAATGGATGGTATCGTGCTTATATTACAGCAACATTTGGATTTGGATTCTCTCAACTTCGCACACAAGTTTATACTAGAGGTTCTAACGGAGCACTAGTCCATACAGGTAATGGATCTGATGGATTATTTGTTTGGGGTCATAAACTCAATAGTGGTGCCCTTGATCCTTATACTGCAGCATCTGGTACATTATTCTATTCAAACACTGATTATAATATCAAGACATTTGCTTTGGATAATCTTGAAGACTTTATGGGTAAGGCACTTGACAATACTTTAACATCTCCTTCACCTCTTGCATCTTTCTATAAGTTCTATGATGCTTCTCTTGCATCAGATTACAATAAATCTACTATTCAAAGATTTATTCGTTATCATCTAAATGTTATTAGAAATCAGTTAGCACAGTCAACTTATTATACAACTATTACTAACAACAATGCGATCACTGTTCCTACAATCAAATATGGTAATCCTGAGGTTCCAATTGGACTTAGTGGTGGTGTTAAACCTGCTGATTACTTCTATGGTTTACTTAGTGACGCATCAGCCGAAGTTGAAACTGTTACAGAGAATACTGGTGAAGTAGTTCAAGTTTATAAGAGATTTAGAATTGACGGTAACATAACTGATGGTCCTTTCACAATGGGCGAGACTGTTGCTAAACAAGGTTCAAGTGGTGTTACAGGTGTTGTATACGGTTTCTACGAAGATGCAAACTATAAGTATCTTGATGTTCGGGTAACCGCAGGAGTTTGGGCAGTTACTGACAATATTGTAGGTGCAGCAAACTCTACTACTGCTCAAATTAGTGCTATTGAAGACCGTCTTCACATTATCGATCTTCAAGGATTATTTGAGAATAACATCCCATTTAAAGGATATACATCTGGACAGACAGCACAACCAACAGGATTCTATCAAAATAATGCAGCGGTGACAGACAACACTGGAGGTACGCTAACAGTTGATACTGCAAGTCTAACTGGAACATTTGAAACCACTGCAGTGGTATATCCTCAGACCTCTAGGAAGTTTATTGATGTCAAGAAGATTGATGGTTTAGATGTTAAGGTTGGTGATTTAGTCGCTTCCACAGGTAATATTCGTCTTGGTATTAATATTCTTAATAACTTGAATGTATTTACCGAAGGTAATAGACTGTATTCAATTGTTGCAGGTCAGCAGCAAACCAATTATGTAGTTATTTCTGAGATAGATCTTGCTAATAATTACCTATACGTCATTCCTGTTGGCGGATTTACACCTTCAATTGGTGATGTTCTTGGTGATTATGGAACAGGAACTGCATTACCTGTGGGACAAATTCAAGTTACAACTGTTGTTACAAATACAGGTCAGGGTGCTGCTAGAGTTCAAGATATTGAAAATATTGGTTTGAATAAGAGATTATATCTCTCTTCTGTTGTTGGTTCATTTACTGACAATGATGGTATTAAAGGTCCTGATAATTATGCTTCAGCGATTCTTAATGTTGAAGATGTTAAAGCTCGTGTCAAACGTTCCTTCAGAGGATTTGATGGAACACAAACATCATTCAAACTTACTACAGATAATGGAACTCAATATCTACCTGACCCTGCAGGACACATGCTCATCTTTGTTAATGGTATCCTACAACCACCTGGTGCAACTAATGCATACACAGCGTTCTCTGATACTATTCAGTTCACTGAAGCACCTGATTTGGGAGCATCCTTTACAGGATTCTACGTTGGTAAACTAAGACAACTTGATGATATTAGTTTCGAGTTTGATTCATTAAGTCAATCATTCAACTTGAAACGTAATGATGTGTTCTATTCATTGACTCTAACTGATGGTGTTCAGTCAAGCACAATTAGACCTGAAAACAATATCATTGTTTCACTGAATGGTGTGATTCAGGAACCTGGTATTGGTTTTGAGATTGTTGGTTCTAGAATCATCTTTACTGAAGTTCCTAGATTTGGTTCTACATTCGTTGCATTCTCTTATGTTGGTTCTGAGGCAGACGTTGATGCTGCTGAGGTTGTTCCTCCAATTGAACCAGGTGACTTTATTGACATTCAAGGTGAGACTGCAGATAGAGAAGTTGCTGTTATTGAATCATCAAACTCTCTAATTACATTTGATTATCTTGGATCTGTATTCGGACAGAAAGCTGTCGGAACTGCAGCTCTAACAACTGGATTTATTAAGAATGTTCAGGTAACTGGTGGTGGTTCAGGATACACTTCCAGACCTACTGTTCGTGTTGATTCTATCTCAGGTTTTGAGGGTAATATCCGTGCACTAGTTGGTGTTGCGGGTGTTGAACTCAGTGCAACTGGTTCTGGATATCAAAATCCATCAGTTGCAGTTGAGACCACTGTCCCTGATGATTATGTCGCACCTAATCTTGCAGATTATGGTGAAGAACTAATTGATCCAGAGATCCTATAAATAACTAAAAATCGTAGCGAGTAATGGCTAAACAAGCACTAGGTCTAGGTTCAGCAGCAAATGATAACTCAGGTGATACCCTGAGAGCTGGTGGTGACAAGATCAATGACAACTTTACTGAAATATACGGTGCCATTGGTAATGGAACTACACTGACTGTTAGTGTTACAAACCCTGCTGTTGGTCAAGTTCTTAGATATAACGGAAGTACGTTTTTGCCTTCTGACTATACTCAACTTACTTCAGCATTAGATGTAAATGGTAACAATATTGTATCCTCTTCTAACGGTAATATCGTTATTGATCCTAACGGAACTGGCAACGTAACTATTTCTAATGGAAGTGTCACAAACACTTTTAATGGAACTACTGGAATAGTAGACTTTCCTACAAAAATTCAGTATAAGAATGAGTTTACAACTCTTGGTGCTGCTCCTGCTGCAGCAACATATACTGGTTATTTCTTTACTGTAGATGGTGATGATAATCCATATGTGAACATTAATATAACAGCAGGTGGAGCGGGCGATGTAAGAGCAAAGGTTGTAACTGAATATTCGAGTATTGGATTACTTTCAGATGTTGATATTACTACTGCAGCACCAACTAATAACCAAGTCTTAAAATGGAATGGAACTAAGTTCGTTCCAGCTGATGATATTCAGGGAACTTCAGGAGGTGCCACTCAAAACCTCTTCGCTACTATCTTTGGTGACAGTGGTAGCACTACAGCGAATACTACAACAGACTCTTTAACAATTGCAGGTGGAACTAACATCACTACTGCAGTTGTTGGTGACACTTTAACAGTGAACTTCTCTGGAACGTTGACAAGCACCATATCAGCGTTAACTGACACTGATATGTCAGGACTTACTCAAGGTGATTCATTATTCTATAATGGAACTAATTGGGTTCCTACTAGATCACCTATCACATGGTGGGAACTTGGTGCTACTGGTAATGCACAGAACTTTACGTTCAATGGTCCTGGTTTCTCTGCAGCAACAAATGATCCTCAGATCTATGTTCAAAGAGGAGCAACATATGCCTTTGATAACTCTACTAATGGTGGTGCACATCCATTTAGAATTCAGAGTTCAGCAGGTTTAAGTGGCACTCCATACACCACTGGTCAAAGTGGTAGTGGAACTGCAGTTCTTTATTGGACTGTTCCTATGGATGCACCTGGCACACTTTATTATCAATGCACAATCCATTCACAAATGAATGGGACTATCACCGTTGTAAGTTAATAAATGACAAGAACTGTTCCTGGAACTGGTGCTGTAATNGAACCAATATTTGATGAAATATTTGGTGTTCGTGCAGTCAAAGTATTAAATGGAGGATCTGGATACGTTCCTAATGATCCCCCACGTCTTACTGTGACTGGTTGCGGAACTCCTGATGAAGCAGCGTTATTATATCCAATCATTGATGCTGATTCTGGAAGAATCACTCATGTAAGAGTTTTGAATAGAGGAAAGGGATATGATCCTCTAAGATTGCAAATTATTCCTGAGCAGGAAACACCAAACGTCGTTACTTCATTTGATGTCAATAGAGTATGGCAAAGTCATCCTAACTCTCCTACAACAGGTACGTTTACATCTGATAGACTTAGATTAGTTAGTGATAATCACCCTAAACCAACTCAGCATTTCTTAACTGAGAGACAACCAGGCGGTTCTACAGATGTCGTTGATAGAAGTTTTGATCATACGATAATCTACCGTGGTGGAAAGGATGTTCCTTATGTTGGTCAAAGAGATTTTCAGAAAAATAAAGCACTTGGCATCATGGCAAATGGTGTCTTACTTCATACTCCAGAATGGGGAACAGCAGCAGGAACTCCTACAAACTTCTCTGCTGATACTGTAAAATACGATTATGTAAAAAATACTAATACTTATGATGCTGTAAATGATAGTGGTGTTTATTATTATCAATCAAGTAAAATTGTAAATGAGTTTGCTCTTGATAATGGTGTATTTGATTGGGGTGATATACAACTCTACACTTGGAATATTAAAGTAGAAACAGGAAACCTTGTTGTTGGTGTATCTAACTTAGATGAAACACTTGGTTCTATTGAAGTTGGTAGAATTGTAGATGAAGTCTCAGGAACTGGTAGAGGTGAAATTGCTAAGATTGTTAGAGATAATCAGAATAATGTTACTAGAGTTTATATTAGAGCATTAACAGGTGATGCTTTCCAAGACAATGATCTTTTGTTAGGTTCTAATGGATTTGAATTTAGAATCAGTGGTGATCCAATATCAATCAATCCTTATTATATTGATTTTGGAACTGATGCAGCAAAGTTCGGTCCTTTCACACCTGGTCAATTTTATATCGCTCCCGAAAATATTCAAGTAAGAGCAAATTATTTAATTAAATTTAATCAGTCTGACGCATCTAATCAGGCAGGTACAGGACATCCTATCAGATTTAGCGCAACTCCTGATGGTACGTTGAATAACGGAACATTATACTACAATAGCACTGGTGTATCTCAAGCACCTGCTACAGATTATGAATCAATTTATGCTCCATTATTCTTGATGAATAGTGATGAACAAACAAGGATTTATTTCCATTGTGCTTATCACAGATATATGGGAGGATATGCAGGTGATGAAGGTTATATGACCCTCAATACATCTGCAGAAACATACACTCCTACTAACAATTATTATGCTAGGGACTTTTATCAAAGTAATAGCAGTGATCCCAACACTATAGATAAGTCTAGATATATTGATGGACACTCAAAAATTCTTGGTGTTTCTTTTGATGGTTATCCAATTTACGGACCTTGGGGATATAATTCTAGTGGTGCAGTAGCAAGAGAAACCTCTTCTTATAGACTTAGAACCACTGCTGAATTAGCGGGTGCTCGTCCTCAGGTAAATACAGTATCAACGGTAACATATGCTGTTACCATTTCTAATGGGCAGTTCCTTTTTGGAGGTTCTCGTCCAAACTTTTTAGAATTAGATCGCGGTAAAACTTACATTTTCAATCAAAATGACGCATCTAATGACAGTCAACACTTACTAATCTCAACTACGGACGATGGATGGCATGGGCAAAATCCTGTTATCATTGGGAATACTGCAAATTTGTATTCTGGCAATGGAATTAAATATTATATTGACGGGAGCGAAGTAACCTATCAATCATATTTGTCAGGTTTTAACTTGGCAACATCTCGTGAGGTACGATTTACAGTTCCTGTGAATGCACCTACTGCGTTATATTTGTTTGCATATACAACTGCAGGTCATGGAATTAGAACTGTTCAAGAAGGATATGTTCTAGGAGATTTGGTAGAAGATTATATTTACGATTCTTCTGTAGGAACTCTTGATGAATTTAACGGTAAATTTGCTGTAACACCAGAGTATCCTAACGGAACCTATGCATACTTCATGAGTGAAGATAGTAGTGGTAATCCTGCATATCCATATGCTGTCGGTCCTAAGTTTTACGGAACACCATTATTTGAAGGAGATATTACACCTGCACAACCAACTGTATTCCCAACAGATGCAGAAGGTGATGTAGTTCTTGCTGATGATGGTAGTGTTTCTTATATCAAGATGACGAAGAAAGGTGATAATTTCTTCGGACCTGCAAAAGCAAAAATTCTTGGTGGGGAAGGAACTGGTGCTGTTGGAACTCCTACTGTTCAAACTGTTACTGGTTTAGCACTACTTGATGGTGGTAGAAGTTATGCTACTCCTCCAACACTTATTTTTGAAGGTGGTGGTGGACAAGGTGCACAAGGTGCTGCTGAAATTGATACTCTAGGAAAAGTTACATCTATTGCAATTACAAATCCAGGTGAGTTCTATCAAGAACCTCCATTTATTTTAATCACAGGTGGTGGCGGTATTGGTGCCAAGGCAGAAGCAACTATCGATCAAGGTGTTATAACAGCAATTAATAT
>FUFK010047385.1_pt1 | contig 14123 bp, 16 predicted proteins | sample 1021851 | NCBI WGS metagenome assembly FUFK01 (sample SAMEA51879418, study PRJEB19060) | metagenome | reverse complement strand
AAAGCAATGTTTAATGACGAAAAATTTTCTAAAGCAATTAATATGTCGGGTGTAAATTCAATTAATTGGGCAAGAATAGTTGCTCAATCGGTGTATTATTTTTACGCTTACTTTAAGATTGGAAGCAGCCAACCTCTATCCTTTTCTGTTCCAACAGGAAACTTCGGTGATATTTANGCTGGNTATTTAGCAAAAAAACTAGGTCTTCCAATTGATAAANTNATCGTNGCTACAAATAAAAATGACATACTGCATAGAGCNATATCTGGTGGTGATTATAGTCAAAAGAAAGTNGAGGAAACAAATACTCCAAGTATGGATATACAAATNGCAAGTAATTTNGAAAGGCTTTTATANGANGTCAAAGATTGTAACTCAGAAGTTACAAAAAATGTAATGGCTGAAATAAAAAATAACACTTATAAAATTGATAAAAACGACTTAGATAAAATCAAAAAGAATTTTATATCTGAAATGCTTGATGAAAACGAAACTATTGCAATGATAAAAACTATCAATGATGAACATCAGATGGTAGTGGATCCNCATACTGCAGTGGGTATTGGTGCGGTGAGAAAATTAGGATTGGAAAAAAATTGTGTTGTATTATCAACTGCACANCCATGTAAATTTCCAAAAGCAATAGAAGATGCAATTTCAAAAACTGAAAATTTACCAGATAGTCTTAAATACGTTAATGACAGAAAAGAAAAATTTGAACTTCTGTCAAATGATATTGAAAAAGTTAAAAAATATGTAATGAATTCGATATGAAACTTAAAATAAAAGATCAACTACCAGATACAGAAATTTTCCAACTTGTTGATGGAGAGCCTCAAAAAAGTAAATTAAGAGAAACTATTGGTAATGGTAAAGTTGTATTGTTTGGTTTACCTGGGGCATTTACATCAACTTGCTCCAAACTTCACTTGCCAGGTTTTGTAGCAAATGCAGATAAAATCAAAGCAAAAGGAATACAAAATATATTTTGTTTATCAGTCAATGATCCTTATGTGATGAATGGTTGGGGAGAGATTAATAATACTGGAGATAAAATTAAAATGTTGTCAGATCCGTATTTGTTATTTACGAAAGCAATTGGTGCGGAAGTTGATCGTAATGCAAAAGGAATGGGAATTAGGTCAAATCGTTATTTAATGGTAATTGAAAATTTTAAAGTAGTTAATATTCATGTTGAAAAAGAAACTAAAGAATGTGGTTTAACCTCAGCAGAGAACTTATTAAATAATCTAATCTAGGTAGGGCAGTTCTGTTGCTAGGTGCTCTTAACTATAACTTAGCAGCATCTTTAGCAAGTAAATCTACTTCATTATTCAATTCATCAGTTGAATGTGCTTTTACCCANTTCCAACTTATTTCAAACTCATTATTTAGTAGATCTAATTCTGTCCAAAGTNCTTTATTACTTACCTCTTTTTTGTTTGCTGTTTTCCATCCATTTTTTTTCCAATTGTGTATCCACTCTGTTATTCCAGACTTTACATATTTAGAGTCTGTAAAAATTTGAACTTTGCTTCCTTTTGGAATTTTTTTAAGNGCCTCTATAGGTGCTAATAATTCCATCTGATTATTTGTCGTATCTTTTTTACTTCCTTTGAGTTCAGTTTTTTTCCCTTCGTTCAATATTATTGCTGCCCAACCACCTTTGCCTGGATTACCAAGACATGAACCATCGGTATAAATTTTAATCATTAAACTAAATAGTCCCTATAGTTTTTTAAATTATTGTGAATTATCAGTTTTTGATAATATTCTCTTGGATCCTTAATTTTTATCAAAGCAGTTTTTGGAGTATTTGTATAGTCGTAAAGTCTTGTCAGAAAATATCTCATCGCAGCAGCACGGCATAAAATATTCAATGATTTTTTCTCAATTNCAGAGATCTTTTTAATACCCTCATATCCTCTAATTAAATTTTTAACTTTTTTTTTATTTAATTTAAATTGTGATTTTTTTTTATCAAAACAAAGAGCATTGATACATATCGCTATTTCATACATAAAATAATCGTTTGCAGCAAAATAAAAATCTATAATTCCAGAGATTTTGTTTTTTTTAAAAAATATATTATCTATAAAAAGATCACCATGTATTATTCCATTTGGCAATTTTTTTGGCCATTTATTTTTAATTTCTTTAAAATTATTTTTCAGAAATTTTTCTAAATTAATGAATTTCTTTGATTTAAATTTAATACTTTTTAATAATGGATTTAAATTCTTAATATTCATTGAGTTTTTTCTAAAAAATTTAATTTTTTTCGAGGAAGAGTGCATTTGAGCAACAGTTTTTCCAATATCATAACAATTTTTCAGATTAAGATTTTTTTTATCTTTTCCATCAAGAAATGAAACAACACAAGCAACCTTATTCTTTATTTTAAATAGATATTTTCCATCACGATTTTTTAGTGGTTTTGGACATCTTATTTTTAAGTCGTTTAATTGATCCATTAATTTCATAAAAAAAGGTATTTCCTTTTTTTGGACTCTTTTCTCAAAAATAGTAAGTATAAACTTACTGTTTTTTGATTTTAATAGATAATTAGTATTTTCAATACCTTGTTTGATGCCTTTAAAACTTAAAAATTTTTGGTTTTCAAATTTTTTGTTAATATATGAAATTTCTTTCTTATTTATTTTTGTATAAACAGCCATTTAGTTTAATTTCTTTGGAACATGGAAAACAACGTTTTCTTTTATAATCTCCACTTCTTCTATAGTGACTGTAAATTTATTTTTCAATTCTTTAATGAAATTTTCGACAAGTATCTCAGGGGCAGAGGCACCAGATGAAATTCCAATTATATTTGAATTTTCAATCAAATTAAATGGAATTTCACTTTGAGAATGAATCAGTATAGAATTAAGACAACCCGATTTCTTTGCAACTTCCACTAATCTTACAGAATTAGAGGAATTTCTACTTCCAATTACAAAAAATAAATCACATTTTTTTGCAATATTTTTAACTGCCATTTGTCTATTTGTTGTTGCGTAACAAATATCCTCTTTCATAGGCTCTTTAATATTTGGGAATTTATTTTTTAAAATTTCAATTATTTCTTTTGTGTCATCCACAGATAAAGTTGTTTGAGTAACATAAGAAATTTTTTTGTTATTTTGATGTTTATATTTTTTAGCTTCATCTTCATTTTGAATAAGATCTATTGATCCACTAGGTAATTGTCCCATTGTACCAACAACCTCAGGATGATTTTGGTGGCCAATTAAAATTAAATGATAACCAGCTTTGTGAAGATTTTCTGCTTCTCTATGTACTTTGGACACCAACGGACATGTAGCATCAACATAACTCATGTTATAATTTTTTGCATCCTCGGGTATTTTTTTTGGAACCCCATGAGCTGAAAAAATAACTGGTCTTGATTTATCCTCTATTTCCTCAAGTTCCTCTACAAAAATAGCTCCTTTATTTTTCAAATCATCAACAACATATTTATTGTGAACTATTTCGTGTCTTACATAAACAGGAGCTCCATATTTTTTAATAGATTTTTCAACAATTTCGATTGCCCTTTCAACACCCGCACAAAACCCCCTAGGTGCTGATAATAATATTTTAATTTCTTTGTTTTTCATTTTTTTCTAAAAGATACTCAAGCAATATATGTGGAAAGGTTAAAGACGCCAAACCTATAAATATGATCTTCAAAATTGAACTATCCAAATTATAAGTATTATTCAAAAAATAGAGACCAATTAAAGAAACAATAGCCGTTAAAATAGTCAAAGGTAAAGCTTTTTTTAAAAATTTTTTAAACCCCAAACCTAAGTCATGATTATCAAGCTCAAGAATTAAAGTAATAGAATGCCTAACTGAATGTAAAAAGCAAAAATAAACAGTAAATGCCAAAAGAGGAGAAAAATAAAAATTTAAAATTAAAATTGAAAAATAATCAAAAAAGATAGCAAATTTTTTTATCTCAAAATTTTTAACAAATAATGTAATATGAGCCAAAGTACTTAAAATGATACCAAATAATAAAATATTATTAGTTTCAATAAAATCTAATAGATAATAAAAATTTTTATTATTAATCAGAAGCACCTCAAAAATGTTTACTGTTTCATCAAAATGAAAATAAATAGGTGCCAGTATAATAAGAGAACCTTTTATAAAGAATAATATTTGATTTGAATATGAGTTAGCAATTATTAGAAATTGGGTATCTTCTTTACCAAAGTGATATGAAGCCACTATTAAAAAAATTATTAGACAAATAGTTGGAAAGATCATCCACAAAACTATGACTGCAACAGTTATTGAACTGTATAATAGATAAAAAATAGAAATATTATCTATTTTTAAAATTTTTAGAAGCTTTTCACCTTTAATATTATCAAGAGATCCATGAGAAATACCAATACTTAAAATGAGTAATAAACAAATCAATGGAGAGATCGTGAAATCATTAATTATAAATGTTAACAAAGAAAAAATATTACAAAATAAAAAGAAAATAAATGAGTGTTTTAGATTTATCTTTTTAGTTTTATTTTCCATTTTAATAAAATAATGCTTTAATAAAAATCCCTTTAGGCATTTTTAAGATTATTTTTAAATCTTCATAAAAATTACTTTTATTGGATAAAAATTTTATGATAGTCTTAGGTGATGTCTTAAACATGTTAAAGAATATATTAGGCATTTTTTCAGGATTTTTATTTAGAACACGAAGAAAAATATCATCTAAAAATTGGTATTTTTTATTTATTTCAAATTTTTTATTAATTGAAATTTTTTCGATATTTTTTCTAATATATCGACTGTGTTCTTGAATATTTAAAAAAGTATAACCAGTGCTTAATCTGGTCATACCTCCCGCTGTTCCAATATTAATTTTATTTTTTTCTTTTTTGAATTTTGGGTAGAAAAGAGGGATCGCGCCTTCCTCTCTGTAGATGACTTTGTAATCTTTAATTTTTAGGTGTTTATCAATGTATTCTTTTATTTGTAGGTCATAATCTTTTTGAGAGCTGTCATTCATTTTTGAAAGCCATGTCGTTTCTACTAAGGCTTTGTTTTTAGAGTAAGGAAGAGTATAAAAAAAATGAACGCTATTTCTCTGATCACAATCAAAATCCATGAGATTAAAAATTTCATCATCAAAAATATTATTTTTAGTTTCAATTTCTACACCACAAAAATGTTGCCAAAGGTTTAGATAATCTTTTTTAATATCTGGCACACTATTAAAGATAAACGAATTTCGTGTGTTGATCTCTTTTAAATCTTTAAAAAAATGAATATTTTTATTTTCTTTTAATTTATTATTTATTTTTTCATAAAACAAACCGCTATCAATACTCTGATATGGATAATCCTTGCATTCTAAGTAATTTGTTTTATTTGGTATGTTGATTGAGAAATTATCCCAACTTTTTATAATACAATCATCGAAATTATGGGGCACTACTTTCCAAAATGACCATGTTTTATCTCTTTTATATTCTTGCCTTGGCTCAATAATTGCTAAAGTTTTATCTTTAAATTTTTCATTAATTTCTAATTCGTAAGCGAGTGATAAACCAGCACAACCTCCTCCAATAATGATATAATCAAATTCTTTCATCTAAATTTATTTCCTCATAAATCAAATTATACTCATTTAGTATTTGACCATTCTTTTTATAATGGAACAACAATCTAATTAAGTCAAAAATTGAAAGAAAAGTCTCTAAGATTTTTTCTGTGTTTGAAACATATACTTTTCCAGAATTTTGGTAATCATTAAAGTTCTTTTTGTTTAGAATTTTATGTCCTATTTTTCTATAAACTCTTCTAGCAACTAAAATAGAAAAACGGAAACTTATAGGTATATCCCTAATTGAAGAAAATGAACTTTCATAAAATGTTTCAGCAAGATTGATAGTTGATGAAATCTCCTCAAAATTTTTATTTATATAAGAACGTTTTTTTTCAAAGTCTTCAATTACATCTCTTGATATATTAGTGAGCTGCATTGCTATTCCAAGGTCAATGGCTGATTTTAGTGAGCTTTTTTTACTAACTCCTAAAATTTTTGCCATCATTAATCCAACGGTCCCAGCAACTCTGTATGAGTAAATTAATAAATCTTTTTTTGAATCTAATTTAACTGTTTCCTTAATATCTGATTTAATTCCAACCAGTAAATCTCTTACTATTTTCAAAGATATGTTGTATTCCTCTATAAGATCCCACATATTTTTGATAATTGGGTTATTAAAGTTTTTTTGATTAAAATCTTTTTCAAAGAGATCAAATTTTTTTTTTTTATTTTCTATCTCATCATCATCATCTGCAAGGTTGTCTGCAACTCTGCAAAAATCGTATAAAGTTGAACATTTATCTAATGTTTTTTTAGGTAAAAAAAAACCTGCCCAACTAAATGACTTAGCATAAACAGACAAGTAATTTTTGTCAGACATTATAAAATTTTATCTAACACCTTTGCCGATGAAAGAACACCTGGTACGCCTGCTCCTGGATGTGTTCCTGCTCCNACGAAATAAAGTCCATCATATATCTCAGATTTATTATGAAATCTAAAATAAGCTGATTGAGAAAATTTTGGCTGGATAGAAAAACCTGAACCATATTTAGTATTTAAATCTTTTTCAAAATAATCTGGGGTTAAATAAAAATCTTCAACAATGTTTTCTTTAAGGTTTGGCATTAAATCACTTTGCATTTTATCAATTACTAAATTTTTCATTTTTTCTCCCTCTTTAGACCAATCAATATTTGATTGGTTATTTGGAACTGGTACAAGAACATAAAAGCAATCATTTCCCTCAGGAGCCATAGATTTATCTGTTGATGATGGTCTATGAAGATAATAACTAATATCATCATTTAATTTTTTGTTGTTAAATATATCATCTAGATGTTCTTTGTATTTATTGCCAAATTTAATTGTGTGATGTTCTACATTTTCATATTTTTTTTTTGTGCCAAAATAGTAAACAAATAATCCCATTGAATATTCCATTCGATTCTTTTTCCATTTGAAAAGAAATGAATTATTTGTATTACCATTTAACATCTTTTCATAAACTGCAGGTGGATCTGCATTACAAATTACATTATTAGAATCTATAATCGTTTGATCATTAAGTTGTACACCAGTAATTTTTTTTCTGTCTGAAATAATTTTTGTTACTTCACGTCCTTTGATTATTTTAATTCCTTCTTCATTCATTAATCTTTCAAAGCCTTTTATAATATTTCCAGTTCCTCCCATTGAATAATGAATTCCCCATTTTTTTTCTAAATATAATATTAGTCCATAGATTGAGGTTGTAGTAAAAGGATTCCCCCCAACGAGTAATGGGTGCATACTTAACATTCTTCTTAATTTTTCATTTTTTATATAGGATGAAACTAATGAATAAACTGATTTATAACTCTTTAGCTTTAATAGTGCTGGTAGTTGTTGCATCATTACAAATGGTTTATCAAATGGCACATCAGCTAATTCGGTAAAACCTTTATCAAAAATTTTTTTAGTAAAACTCACTAATTTTTCATAGCCCTCAACATCATCTTTATTCAATCTTTCAATTTGTCTTTTCATTTCATCTTCATCACCTGAGTAATTAAATTTAGTTTTGTCCTCAAAAATAAACTGATACCAAATTTTAAGAGGAGCAAGATCGATATAATCTTTTGGATTTTTTTTAAATAATTCAAATAATTCATTGATAAGATAGGGCGCTGTAATTACCGTTGGACCACCATCATATATAAAACCGTTCTTTTTAAATACTCTGGCTCTGCCTCCAAGATCTGGATGTTTCTCTATTAAAGTAACATTATGACCTTTTGACTTAAGTCGAAGACAGGCAGCTATACCTCCAAAACCGGCACCAATTACAACANAATTCATTTTGATAATTTATAGTTTTTTGAAAAAATTGTAAGAGTATTATGAATTAATTTTTTTTAATTCTTCTTTTGTTTCTTCTAAATTATTTTCAAATAGTGTATTTAATTTAGATTTATCTACAGATGTATTTATAATTTTTTTTACAGAGTCCACCGCAATTTTGACCGATGCGTTTTTAATTTCTTTTATTGCAGTATCTTTCATCTGTGCAATCTTGATTTCAGTGGAATTCTTTTTAATCTCAGACGATTTATGAAACTTCTCGTTCAGGTCAATGATAAGTCTATCACTATCTTTTTTTGCTTGATCCAAAATTTGTTTATTTATTGATTGAGCGCTATCAAGTTTTTTTTGTGCATTATCTAATAATTCTCTAGCTTCGGTTCTCAATTTTTCACTCTCATCTAACTCGTTTTTGATATCTTGAATAAGTTTATTTAAAATTTCATTTACTTTTTGCGGAACTTTTAAATATATCAATACCCCAAAAAAAATTAAGAATGAAACCGCAACCCAAAACGTTGAATCAATTTCCATAATATTTATTTCCATTTCTTTTTAAAAGATCATTTACTATTGCAGAAATACTACTATTGTTGACATCAGCACCAATCAATTTTTTTAAAATATCTGAAGATATTTCAATTGCAATTTTATTAATTTTTTCTGGTGAAGTTTCTTTTAGCTGATTAATTTCTTTTTCTACTTTTTTAATTTCTTCATCGATCTGTTNNTCTAGAGCCTCNTTTTTAATATTGATATCTTTAATTACCTTTTCTCTCGAGTCTTTAAATATATCATTGGCCTTTAGTCTACTTTTTAAAATTATCTCATCATATTCTTTAAGCTTAATCTCACTTTCTTTTCTTTGTTTTTCAGCGGCCTCAATATTTTCTTGTATTTGGGATTTCCTTAACTCTAGGTTAGCACTTATTTTTGGTAAAATTAATTTAGACAAAATTATGTATAAAGTACCAAAAGTTAATGTAAGCCAAAAAATTTGAGAAATCCAAAACTCAGGATTTAATTGAGGCATACCCCCGCTTTCAGCTGCAAAAACATCTCTCAATAAAAAGAAATTAAAAAATACGAGCTGAAAAAAAATTTTTTTAATCATTATTCTAAAATGCGAAAAGAATGATCAGTGCAACCACCAATCCAAACAATCCTGTTGCTTCTGCTAAGGCAAAGCCCAAAAGTAAATTTGGAAATTGTTTTTGTGCAGCAGAGGGATTTCTCATTGCTCCTGACAAATAGTTTCCAAAAATTATTCCGATTCCAACCCCAGCTCCCGCAAGAGCTATTGCTGCCAATCCTGCTCCAATCATTTTTGCTGCTTCTAATTCCATTATGTCCTCCTTTGTTAGTTAATGGTGTAAGTTTAATGCATCATTCAAATATATGCATGTTAAAATTGCAAAAACATATGCTTGGAGAAAAGCAACCAAGATTTCCAAGCCAGTTAAAGCAACTGAAAAAGTCAGTGGAAGCCATCCACCGATTATTCCAAGGCTTATAACAAAGCCTCCGAAAACTTTCATCATAGTGTGACCTGCCATCATGTTAGCAAAAAGTCTTACTGAAAGACTTATAGGTCTACTTAAATAAGAAATAATCTCAATAATCACAATTAATGGTAATAACACGACAGGTACTCCACTCGGCACAAATAATTTTAAGTAACCAAATCCATGTTTTATAAATCCTATAATTGTTACACTTATAAAAATAAATGCTGCCAGAACAAAAGTAACTATTATATGGCTAGTAACTGTGAACGTATAGGGTATCATACCAAACATATTACAGAAAAGTACGAACATAAATAATGAAAAAATAAATGAAAAATAAGGTTTAGCCTTAGTACCAGCTGTATCGCTAATCATTTTAGACACGAACGTATANCTTAATTCTGCAAGNAGCTGAATTTTATTTGGAATTATTGTATTTTTTTTAGACCCTAAATTAAAAATTAGTAAGATTGCTAGTGTGCTAATAACCATAAACAAACTTGCGTTTGTAAATGAAATATCAAAAGCACCTATTTTCACTTCTGGACCAATTCTGTAAACTTCGAATTGGGTCATTGGGTTTGCAGCCATAAATTTATCTATCTTGCATCTTTTTTGCAGATTTAATTACATTGGAAATTCCAGCTATTACACCTACAAAAAAGAAAATTAAAATTAACCAAGGTTTAGTACCAAAGGTCTTGTCCAAAATAAACCCAATAATTGTCCCTACGGCAACAGCAGATATAAGCTCAGTACTAAGCTTAAAAGCACTACCTATTGGGGATGCATTATGTTTTTTATTGCCCAAATTCCTTTTTGAAATCTTCTTTTTTGCAATTTCTAAGCGAGTTTTAAAAGGGTCCTTTGACATTTCAGTTTGTGTTTTTAGGCAACCATGCTCTCAGCCTTTTGAAGATCAACCGCTACCAGTTGGCTTATCCCTTTCTCAGGCATTGTAACCCCATAAAGTCTGTTCATTTTTGACATTGTCAGAGCATGATGAGTAACAATTACAAATTTAGTATTTGTTATCTTTATCAACTCCTCTAACAAGCTACAAAATCTTGTAACGTTAGCATCATCTAAAGGAGCATCTACTTCATCTAAAACACAAATAGGAGATGGGTTGGTAAGAAATACGGCAAAAATTAAAGATAGCGCTGTTAAAGCTTGTTCTCCGCCTGATAATAAAGTTATAGATTGTAATCTTTTTCCAGGAGGACTTACTAACATTTCTAAACCTGCTTCTAAGGGGTCATCTGAGTCAACAAGTTCTAATTTTGCATTCCCACCATTAAATAATTTAGTATATACCTCGTTGAACTTTCTATTAACCTTCTCAAAAGCGTCAATTAATCTTTCTCTGCCTTTTTGATTTAATTCATTTATACTATTTTTTAATTTCATAATTGCTGTAACCAGATCCACTCTGTCTTGTTCCATTTTTTTTATCTCAGTTTCATATTTATTTGTTTCTTCATCAGCNTTTAAATTAACAGATCCTAATTTTTCTCTCTCTTGCTTTTTTTTATCTAATAGATCCTCCTGATTAACGGCATCAGGAAGTTCTTCCGCACCATATAAATTTGAATTTTCTAAAATATTTTCCTCAGTAAGATTCAGTTCTGAGTTTATCCGGTCTATTAAATCCATTTTTCTTTTTTTTAATCCTTCTATGGTTGCTCCAGAACTAGCCTTTCTTTCTCTAATTTGTATAGATTGTTCTTGTATTTCATTTAACTGTGCTCTTAGAGATACAATTTTTTCATCTGTGGTGTTAATGATAATATCATTTTCATTTTTTTCTTCTTCAGAAATTCTTAAGCCTTCAGAAATCTGACCTTTTTTTTCAGCTTGTAATTTAGGTTGATTGTCTAGTTTTTCTAGTTGCGAGTTTAGTTTATTTTTTCTATCTGAAAGCTCAGCTACCATTTTTTCAGAGTTAGATAATAAATTTTTCCAACTTTTAATTTCTTGATCAATAATATCAATTCTTTCTTTTCTTTTTATAGACTCATTTTTAATGTTTTGATTTTTACTATAACTATCTGCATATTCTTCAATAATTATTTTGAAATTATTTATTGCATCTACTGCCTCTTGATTTTTTTTTAAGTTGATTAGTTCTTTAATTTGATCAATTTCACTATCTAATTTATTTTTTATATTATCTAAGTCAGTGTTAGAATTTTTCTCTGTTTCATAATATTTTGAATCAATTTCTATAAGTTCATTTTTTTCCTCTTTAAGCCTTTTTTCATTTGAGTTTGCATCAATGACTATTCCTTTTTCTCTGTTGATATCGTCATCAAGTGTTTGAAGAGATTTTTTGATATTTTCAATTTCATCTTGAATCCTTGTGTTTTCCTCATCAAGATTTTGAAGTTCTAAATTCAGTCTTTGAATTTTAGATAAATTTTCAATATTTTTTTCTCTCAAAGGCAATACTTTGTCTGTCTCCATTTTAATCAAATTTTCAAAATCAGAAATTTTTGTATTATAATCACTTACTTCTCCTTCTGCCTCTGTATTAATTTCATTTTCAACTTTTATTTCTTTATCAATTTCCAAAAGTTTTAAATAATATAAACCTGCCTCTATTTTCTTAATTTCATTTGATATATTTTTATATTTATTTGCCTCCTCAGCTTGTTTTTGAAGATTAGCCAATTGTTTCTCTTGTTGTCTTCTAAGTTCATCGGCTCTCTTCAAATTATTTTCAGCTGCATTCAATCTTAATTCGGCTTCATGTCTTCTAACATGTAAACCAGAAATCCCTGCTGCTTCCTCTAATATAGCTCTTCTATCAGTAGGTTTTGCTGTAACAAGTGCACCTATACGTCCTTGACTGATCATTGAAGGAGAATGGGCGCCAGTCGATAAATCAGCAAAAAACATTTGAGCATCTCTAGCTCTTACCTCTTTATCGTTGATATAAAATTTTGATCCTTTATCTTTTTCTATTTTTCTTCTTATATTAATTTCATTGAGTTCTCTAAATTGAATTGGACCCTCATTTTTCTCATTTACAAGTTGAACCGAAACTTCGGCAATATTTTTTGATGGTTTGTTTGAAGTTCCAGAAAATATCACGTCTTCCATTCCTGATCCTCGCATACTTTTGGCTGATGTTTCCCCCATCACCCATCTAAGAGACTCCACGATATTTGATTTTCCACATCCATTTGGACCCACTATACCCGTTAAACCATCCTCAATTAAAAAGTTGGTTTTATCCGCAAAAGACTTAAATCCATTTAAATGGATTTTTTTAAACTCCATAAACTAACTTATATCAGTTTTTCTAAAGTTTTTTTTAAATTTTTATAATTAAGGGTTTTTTCGAACTTTTCGTTGTTGATAATTATCGTAGGAGTAGCATTTACTTTGAAATTTTTCGTTCCTTCAATACGGTCATTTAACACAAAATCCTCTATTTCTTTATTATTGATACACTTATCAAAATCTAAATTAAAACCTTCACTTTTAAGAAATTTTTTTAAATTGTCGTTAACTTCCTCTACTGTGCTTCCCTTAATCCAAGATTGTTGATTTGAATAAAGACTCTCTAAAATTCTTAAACTTTCATTTTGATTGCACTGTGAAATTTTAGATGCATTAAAAGCGGCAACGTCAAGGGGAAAGTGTCTAAATTCAATTTTCACCATACCTGTATCAATATAGTCTTTTTTGAGTTGTGGATAAACGTCCTTATGAAAACTTGCACAATGACTACAAGTAAGAGACTCATATGCGATTATCGTAATCTTAGCTTTTTCATCACCCGAGACTATTCTTACTGGTTCTGCACTAACATTATTTAATGAACCTAAAAATAAAAATAGAAATAAGAAAATTTTTTTCATCTTGTTTTAAATACTTTTGTTAATTCAATTAAAGATTTTTTTAAGCTTTCATTTTCTTTACTAGCTATAGGATTTACATTTTGTAGAACACCGAAAGAATCTTCTTTTTTTTCTTTTTCAATTCTTTTAATTTCTATTTCTCTATCTTCTTTATCAAGAGTTGCAATAGGGAAAACTTTTTCTAATTTTTCTACATTTTTTTCAAAACAATCAATTTTATCTTCATCATTATCAATATTCTTACATTCAATAATATCAGAAATTACATTTGCCTCTTTTTGGTTAATAGCAAAAGCGCTTAATGGGATAATAAGCAAAATTGTATATATAAATTTTTTCATATTTTTTTTTGTAACCTTAACATTTTAATCATAGATACTATATAAGAGAAGTAATCAATATCTTTTAATATATTTTGATTGGAAAATTAGCTTATGAATAGACTTAAAGAACTAACTGGAAAATTAACTATTCTGTCATTCCTGTTTTTTTCACCTTTGGAATTGATAGGAGAGGATAATCTTGCAAGCACTGAAAATGCAGATATTGAAGTCATATATTCAGATAATTATCTAAAAGATGGTGATGAGCTAATTCTTGGTTTGAGATTCAAGTTAACTCCAGGATGGCATATATATTGGAAAAATCCAGGTGATTCTGGTTTACCACCTGAAATAGAATGGAATTTACCTGAAGGTATTGAATTCGAAGAAATATTGTGGCCATCTCCTGAGCTTGCCCCTCTGGATCCATTAACTAGTTACGGGTATTATGATGAAGTTGTACTGCCGATCAAATTTAGAATAAATTCAAATTATAATTATATAT
>FUFK010049028.1_pt1 | contig 14124 bp, 14 predicted proteins | sample 1021851 | NCBI WGS metagenome assembly FUFK01 (sample SAMEA51879418, study PRJEB19060) | metagenome | reverse complement strand
TAAAAGGGCATCTACCCAAACAACAGATCGTTGATGCTATAACTAAACTAGAGGTCATGCCCTCTATGAGAGCCTTGATGACAGCAGGACCTGCACTTGAGAGAGATAACACAGCAGGATATAACTGTAGCTATCTACCTGTTGACGATCCAAAGGCTTTTGATGAAGCTATGTATATTCTCTTGTGTGGCACGGGTGTTGGCTTCTCTGTAGAAAGACAGTATGTAAGTCAGCTACCAGAGATACCACAAGGCTTAGATCATGTTGACACTGTAATAAAAGTACAAGACAGCAAAGAAGGATGGGCAAGAGCTTTACGTAAGCTCATAGGTCATTTGTATATGGGCGAAGTTCCTGTGTGGGATATGTCAAATGTAAGACCTGCAGGTGCTAGACTAAAAGTGTTTGGTGGTAGAGCCAGTGGTCCTGCTCCACTTGTAGATTTATTTAACTTTACTGTTGCCCTGTTCCGACAAAACGAAGGTAAAAAGCTGTCTAGTTATGATTGTCACAATCTTATGTGTAAGGTTGGAGAAGTTGTAGTCTCTGGTGGTGTTAGACGATCTGCTATGATTAGTTTGTCTAACCTCTCAGATGGACGCATGAGACATGCCAAGTCTGGTAAATGGTGGGAGACAGCACCACAGATGGCTCTTTCAAATAACTCTGTTGTTTACACTGACAAGCCTGATGGAGAGACATTCTTACGAGAGTGGACATCTCTTGTTGAGTCTAAGTCAGGTGAACGTGGTATATTTAATAGAATATCTGCAAAGGAACAAGCAAAGAAGTTTGGCAGAAGAGATGCAGATCATGAGTTTGGTTGTAATCCTTGCAGTGAGATCATACTTAGACCCTATCAGTTCTGCAATCTTACAGAGGTTGTGATACGAGATAAGGATAAGTTTGATGATTTGAAGAGGAAGGTCATGCTTGCTACAATACTTGGCACAGCACAGGCTACACTCACTAAATTTCCATACTTGCGAAAGATATGGCAGAAGAATACTGAAGAGGAGAGACTCTTGGGAGTTAGCCTTACAGGTATTATGGATAATGAATTAACTAATGGGAGAAAACATGGGCTTGAAAAAACCCTCGCAGCACTCAGGGAAATTGCAGTTGAAACAAATAAAGAGTGGTCAGCAATATTTGGAATACCCCAAAGCACNGCTATCACNTGCGTCAAACCAAGTGGGACAGTATCNCANCTTGTTGACTCAAGCAGTGGTATCCACCCTCGTCATAGCAGTTATTATATCCGTACTGTTAGGGGGGATAATAAAGATCCTCTTACTAACTTCATGGTAGATAGTGGCATACCAAGTGAACCTGATGTGATGAAGCCTGACACAAACACGGTGTTTAGCTTTCCTATGAAGTCACCTAGAAAATCAGTAATGAGAGACGATATGACAGCCATAGAACAGCTACAAACATGGCTCACATATCAGAGGCACTGGTGTGAACACAAGCCGTCTGTGACCATTTCTGTGCGAGATGACGAGTGGATGGAAGTTGGTGCGTTTGTGTATAAACACTTTGATGAAATGTCAGGTGTATCTTTTTTACCACACTCCGACCACACTTACCAACAAGCACCCTATCAAGAGTGTACAGAAGCTGTATACAATGATTTTAGCAGTAAGTTCGGACATATAGATTGGGATAAATTCCAGAGTTATGAGAAGGAGGACAACACACAGTCCTCTCAGACGTTTGCATGTTCTGGCGATTCATGTGAAATAGTGGATATTACATGAAGCCATATGAACAAGGATACAGCACCTTTGTAAGAGGTAAGCTCTCTGAGGGAACAAAGATGCTGAGAGGTAACCCATTCCACCTTGGAAGTGTAGCTTCTAAAGAATGGGAGAGAGGCTTCAATGCCGCTTATTATCGCAACTTGGGGAGGCGACATGACTTCAGCGAGGAGAGAAGCAGAAAAAGCTTTCAAAAAAACGGAGGTAAATATGGAAGATAAAATTAGTCTAGAAGATATGGCAAAGGAAATTGAAGAGTTGGATACACAACTCAGAGATATGAAAAAAGCCTATCGTGAAAAGCGTATGTCAGGTTTGAAATCTGCTATGGAAGCACGTAAATCTGCAGATGAAGCAGTACGTGAAGAGCTTAGAGCGTTAGGTGTTTCAGGCTATTCATCTTCATGGTCTAGTTTAGATCCACATAAACTCTATACCAAATGGTATTAAACTTAGGGGGAGCTTAGACTCCCCTATTTTTTTATGGGCGCAGGAGATCCGTAAGGGACATACTCAGGATCAAGTTTTAAATAGCGACCCATCATTCTTATTTCTTTCTGTGTCATATCTCTTAAATTGTTTTTTATACCTATGTGCATTCTAGCGTCTTTAATATCTTTAGCACTATGTCCTCTATCTATCTTTACCTTTTCATAATTTAAAGGATCATCTAAAGACTTTGGTAGTCTTGTCAAGTTGTCCCTAACAGCAGTTCTTGTGTCAAGTATTAATTTCTGTAACATTTCTTGTTTATCTTTTAAGGGCGCATCACGAAAACCTTTTTTCTTAAGTAACAATTCTGCTNTTCTNTCCATNAAAGGTGTTATAACTCTATTTACATAATTATCNTGTTCAGGTATACCAGTATACATNCTNCTTCTCCACTTAGATTTACCTGCCATTCCAAACACAATATCCACAGCAGTTCTAGGCTGTTGAACTCTTATACCCATCATTGTTTGTGCAGGACTAGGATCATAGATGTCTCCCTCTCTGTAAGCCACCTGAGCTTTTTCTCCTAATAGATAATCCTCGTCTCCTGTTACAAAACGTCTAAGTCCCTCAAATATATTATCTGTATATTTTAGACCGTTTAAGGACAAAGCTCCTCCAAACCCATCCGCTAATCTTCTGTCTATTCCCGGATCTGTATCTGTCATGTATCCCATTATTCTATTTACAGGGTCTAAGAATCTGGTATATCCTGAGCCTATGTTACCTAAAAGAGTGCCTGTGCCTTTATTAAATAAATACTCATAAAAATTATCAGGGCTTGTTATATTTTTTCCAGAGGTATCACCTTGAAAAGCTAACTCTACTTGACTAATTAGTTTAGTCAAATCATTACCAAAAGATAAATCTGATGCTGTTTGACCTATTGCTATTTGTTTTAACAATTCTTCTCTTATATCTTTTAAGTCGCCACCCTCAAAGTAGTCATGTATAAATCTTCCTCCTGCCATAAGTAAAGATAAAGGGAATGTATTACCAATATCTACAACGTCTCCTCCACCTGTTTCCATTTCATTGTATGCGTAACCTTTACGAGCTTGCTCTTTTTGAAAGTCATATGCCATAACTAGAGCAGTCGTACCTACCGTTGCTCTAGAAAAAGCTTCAACGGCATCTATCTTTTTACCTCTAGCTATAGCAGCCATTCCGGGAAGCACCCCTGCAAGACTCCATGAATAGGAAAATGCTACTACGTTATTCATAAATCTACCAAACGGTAAAATAAAACCAATACCCGGAGTATTAGAAGCGTCTTCTACAATTCTAGCTAGAACTCTTCCACCTGTACCCGGAGCATCAAATGCTTGTGCAATCTTGTCTCTAAATATATTTCCTGTGCTTTCTACGTCAGCTTTTCTTGTGTAGTCAAAAGAAAATACAGACTTCATTGTATCCTCTAGTGCTTTGTCCATGACATCATCTGACAAGTCAGACAGATCTCCCTTTTCCAAAATTTCAGAAAAAGTTGTGTTCTTTTGTAATCTTAGCTGTTTATCTATAGATGTCATAAACACTTGACTCTTTGTCACAGAATCCTGTAATCTAACACCTGATAATGTACCTGCTGCATCTGCTATGCCCTCTGTCAATTTAAGTATAGCATTGGCTTCATCTATATTAAACCTTTTAGCTGTTCTCTCTACACCACCTGAAAAAGTATCAAATATTCTTCTCTTTAATTTTGGGTCTATGTTTATTAGTTCCATGTAGGATCTATACGTAGCATACGGATCAGCAAAGTTTCTAAACTTTTCTTTTTGTAATTGAAACATAGCTTTACTCAAAGCAAGATCTCTCTTACCTGCGTCTGTTAAATTAGCCCCTTTTAATGTGCCTAATGTAAAGTACATACCTCCTTGTAGCACCTCTGCTAAAGTGTTAGCTGTGTACCATTGTCCCCAACCAAACACGTTAACTGCTGTGGTTTGGGGCGCAGAAACTAACATCCTCTTCCATAAATTCTGTGCGTAACCTAGAGAAAGAGGAGAACCTTTTCTGTCAGCCTCTGTTAAGCTGTCAACTGTTTCTTCAACAAAGTCTCTGGATAAAGCGGTTTCATCTGCTAGTTTTTGATATATACTACCTTGAACGTAAGCAGCATCTCTTTGTAGTTTTTTACCTTGCGTTGCCACAAGTGTTTCAGCTGCATTTTGTATACTTCTAGAGACTGTGGCAGCTATGTTTGGTGCAAGATTATCATGTATGCTACCTAAATAAAGTCCTGTGTTTTCGTATATAATGTTTCTAAAATCTTTTGCGCCTTGTGGATCTAAAGAGTTCAGCACTGTTGCAATCTTATCACCCTTTGTCATGCTAAAAGGTAGACTTATACCTGCTCTCTCTGCAGCGTCAAGTATATATGTGCCATCTTTCTTATTACCAATAATCTTTTGTACTAGATTACCTTCATATAGACGCTTTGGTTGCTTTGGTTTTTGTATAAACACTTCACCATTTGCGTCTAGTTCTACTATTGCAGGTCCTGCTAAATCATCAGCTTCTCTTTCCAAAGCATCTTTAACAAATATTTTTTCACCCTTAGCAGCTTCTCTTCTAAATATATCACCGCCCTGTTTCTTACCAAAAGACTTTTCTGCATTCTTCTTAAGTTCCTCTGCAAGGTTTCTCTTTTGCTCTTCTGTTACACGTATGCCCTCTTTAGTTTTTCTTGCTGCTTCTCTTACCTTTCGTGTTACACCTGAAGAGTCTGATCTAGCTTTTATTTTAGGTAGAGTTTTTATACCCAAAGCTGTGCCACCTGCAGAAGCTACACCAGAAAGAGTTGTTTGTAAAGGATCATACACATCTCGTGACCCTGCTTTTAGTTCTGTCTTTTGTAGTCTTATATCTTGATCAACAGCTATACCTGCGTCTAGTATGCCTGTGCCTGTTGCTGTAGCAATTCTTTGTTGATGAACCCCCTTTTTCATCACATCGTCAAAAGCTTTTCGTGCAACGTCCTTACCTTGACCTATTTTATTTTTATATGCTTGCATGGCTTGCTTTCTAACAGCAGCCCCAAAGCCTTTTCCTGCAAGCATGTTAACACCTTTAGCTACACCAAAGCCTATATATGTAGAGGGAGACGACAGTATAGATTGAATGTAATCAGACACACCATCAATAGCTCCATATATACCATCATTAACAAACACGTTACCTAGTCTGTCGTATACCTTGTACGCTTCACCTGCTCTAGCTTTTTTATCATCATCTGCTTTGTGCATGTATAAAGCCTCAGATAGTGTGACGGCTTCATTAGTGTTAAAAAATCGCATGTGTCGTGTAAAATCATCAACAATGTCTTCAGCATTTTTAGTAGCGTAATGCTTGCCTTTTCTGTCGATCATGTATTGTTTAATGGGTTCTAGATATGCAGGATTCTGCTCTAGATCATCCATAGTTAGTGCTTTTTGTTCCATTATTATCCTATGCCAGTTGCAAGTATTGGTACTTGTATTATTTCATCATCTCGTAAACCAAAGTCAGCTATGGTCTTTGTTTTAGCTTTTTCATTTGAGTATCTCTTTGCTCTGGCATATCCATCGCCTCTCATTTCCTCTATTTCATCTATTATATTTAGAGCCTCTGGTTCAGTCTGCTTATTAAGAGGTATACCAAACTCTTCTAGTAATAATGTAGACATATCTTTCATGGTGTCTTCATACACACTCGTGTATGTAGCGTTTAATACTTTAAGTTTTGCATAGTTAACAACAGGAGGTATCTTTTCACGTTGCATAGTAGCAGGTGCATACTCGCCACTAAACACATCACTGTACTCCTTAGATGCTGCGATTCTGTTTATNTCTGCTATGCTGTAGTCTCCTAGATACTTCTGTTCTTCTAGCTTTCGCATTACTCTTTCTCTTGCATTTATATTCATAGCAGCAAATAGTATGTTTCCAAAAAAACCCTCATCAGTGTCGGACGGTAGGTTTTTCTCATGTTGTTTAGTTAAGTTAAATGTTCTTTTCCAAAAGTCATTCATCTGCTCGTCTGTAGGTTTAAAATCTGCAGGAACATCCATTATCTGACTTACAAGCTCAGGTGTAAGGTCAGGATAGTTTACGTTTTGAGACTTTAGTTCTTTCATGTCAGTGAGTGCAGTGTAAACAGAGCGTAGTGCTGTGACAGGATCTTTATCTTTTGCATAGTACATAACCTGTTCTTCTGTAGCTCCCAAGTCAATAAGTTGTCCTGCTAATCTTTTAGCTGTGTCCATATTTGCAATGCGGTCTTTGTACTCTGCAATATTTCTATCTGCTTTTTCTTTTTCCTCAACAAGCAGTTCCTTTGCTTCCGCACCTCTCTCCTTGATTCCCTTTGTAAGTTCATCAAGAAATCCAGTGGCAAATGCTCTTGCGTTAAAAGCCATTACGTTCTCCTCGACATTAAACCTTTAGCCTCTGGCTCAGGTTTTTCCTCTGATTTTGCCATTTCAGGCATTTCTTCTTGTTCCTGAGGGACGTTTTCAGCCCCTTCGTCCGTAGATACCATCGACTCCTCTAAACTTTCGTCCTCTCTCAGCCCTCTTTCTAGCTGTCTTTTCACCGCTGTCTCTACTATTTTGTCAGATCTTCTTTTCTCTTGTTCTTGTGGAGATACAGGAAGTTCTTTTACAGCCACACCGTAGGTCTTTGCTGCAGACAATATTATCTCATGTAATACAGGTGCTATTAGTAAACCTATATCTATGCTATGTTTACCTTCCATGACACCATTCATGTATATACCTTTAACAAGAGTGGCAAGAGGGAAGCCATTGTCTAAAGCTAACATTATATCTTCTAGTGTTTCCTTAGCTGTTATTCTAGGTAGGTAAAACTGTAATGCTTCTTCAGGTGTGCTGTACTCTGACGGTCTTTCCCATGCGTAACCTCTAGGCTCATCTGTTAATGACTGTCCGGGAATTGGCGCACGTAATCGTGTTTCAGCTTTCATGTTTCTCATTGTACAAACCTCTTTGGTCTAGACACTATTGATTGTTTCTGTTGTTCTGTTTTATCATCTAGTATTCTGTCTACAAATTTACTATCCTCTGGAAAAGATTTTCTGACTCGCTCTTCAAATGTTGTTGTGTCTTCGTAAGTAGGTTGTTTTGTATCTAAATCTGCTAGAAACTCGTAGGTATCTTCTAGTGCTTTTTTAATTCTTTTCTTTATGCTGTCGCTGTCGTCCATTTGTAGGGAGTTATTTAGTTCTTTTTGTAAATTAGATAACTCATTTGTTAAGTCAACAGATAGTCCAAGGTTCTTTACATTGACAAGAGTGTTTGATTCCTGACTCCCCTGAAAAGCATCAGGCATATCAAAAGACTCTACTTTATCGTCATCCTTAACAGATTTAAACTTAAAAGGTTCTATACCCTCCATTAAACTCAATACAGAATTAGCATAATTGTTTGCTTTTTTGTTACCAGAACGCACCGCATTAGGACCACCGTTGTACATGGTTGCTATTTCTTTTAGACTTTTAGCTCCATATCTGTCACGTAACATAGCAAGATAAGCAACACCTGCTTCTATTGATCTTTGTATATTATAACTTCCTGAGCCTTTTGTCAACTGTTCCATTGTTATAGGGTTGCCTTTAAACTCTTTATAATATTTATTAATGTCTTTTAGTGCTATAGGTCTGACCTGCATAATGCCCTCTTCATCTAACGCACCTTTTCTATACTCTATACCTGACTCTTGTTTAGCCACAGCTTTAATAAACTTGAAGGGTAAGTCATACTTCTTTGACAGATCATTCATTATAATATCTACATTAGAAGATTCAAATCTATCATCTACAGATATAACCTCTGTGCCTTTTGGTCTAGTTAGATTTATAGTCCCTCCTGCATATATAAGATCTTTAGTCTTTATGGCAGGATTATCTGCATTTAGTTTCATTATTTCAGGCACAGTCATACCATATTCTAAAGCAAGTTCTGACAGTGTATCTCCTGCTTGTATTTCATACTTAAATGCTTCACCTGCATAGTCAGCATCATCTGATTCATATATTCTACTGTGCGCTTTTGCGTACACATTGTCTGTTTCTTCCGCTACTTTTTCCACAACTTTTTTAGGTGTGGGTGCGCCTAAGCCACCGACTGCTAGAGAAACACCTGTGTCTTTACCTGTTCTAGAGTCAATGTAGTTTTGTCTTGCTCTGTTTAATCCTGCTATATAATCTGTCATCACTGTCCTGTTAATGTTTTTGCTATATACCCTGTCCCAAACAATCCGTTCACGATAGCTCCTCCGAACTGTCCAAGAGCCGTAGACCAAGCAGAGTCAACATCAGCTTCTCTATCTAATTCTGCTTTCATTAACTCTACTCGTCTTTGCTCTGCATTCTCTGCAGATGTAAATGCGTATGCCATCAAGTCACGCTCTCTCTGCCAGATCTCGTCAAGACCTTTTTGTGTAAGAGCATTGGCTTGTAAAGCGTCCTGTCTGTTTGCTTCGTTCTGAGCAGCAGTGTTTACTGTTGTTAACTGCTGTCTCCATTGTGCGTTAGCTTGGGCTATGACTAACTCGTTTCTCGCATTAAACATATCTCTTTGATTGTTTAGTTCTTCTTGGAACTTGGTAAGAGCGTTGTCTTCTCCTGCATTGAACTGTTCCATTGCATTCTTCTGTGCAGAATTAAATTCGTCTACTTGTGTTTCTAGCTTTAAGAAAAATTGATTTGCTTGATTTTCACTAGTAGCATTAAATTGTTTCATTGCGTTTTCTGCTGCTACATCTGTGAACAAACCTTGTATTATAGATTGATTAGCAAACATGTCAACCTGTTGTTCTGCATTAAAGTTTGCCATATCCATTTGTAAAAATGCGTCTGCGTTTCTTACCTCAGCTTGTTGTCTATTATTTAGGTTAGCCATATCAGCCTGTTGAATAGCTGCAGCTTTTGCCATTACAAGAGCTTGTTTGTTACCTAGAACTGTTAAGTCTGTAGTCTGAGCTAACTGAGCATTTTCTAACGCTATCTGCACTTCGGCTGTAAAGTTCCTATTTGCTATATCAGATATTGTAGCAGCATTTCTTACTCTTGCTTGAAACTCTTGAGTCAAATTCCATGCCAAGAAACTGCGCTCTTTGTTGAGCTGCTAACATTGCACGTTGCTGTCTATTGCTAAGATTTTGTGCTTCAAAAGATGCTACTGTCTTTGCATCTTGCATAGCAATAGGTAAAGCACTTTCCATTGCAGCCTGTACGATAGCTTGTCCTGCCATAGAACTCGCAGCCAAACCTCTCTGTGCCATGATAGCCGTAGCCTGACGCATAGCACCTGCAGCCCAAGGTGGAGGATTGCCTCCTTCAAACTGTGTCATAAGACCTGTAAGTTGTCCTTGTACAGTAGCCTGACTTGATGGTGCGCCTGTTGCTGCCTCAACTCCCTCAAGAAAGTTTTTAGCTACCTCTGCGTTTGCTACACCTGATATAGTTTCCCCCTGCTCTAGTTTTCTTTTAGCAGGAGATTCTACTTGCACATTGTTTGTGTCTGTCGCAGCTTCTTCGTCACGAATAGCTAACTCATCTTGCTTTATTGTTTGTGCTTTTGCCTCAGCGTCTGGACTTAATGTGCCTGTGGTAGTTTTTAGTTTTTCGTCCCTTATGTCTTGAGCAACTTCTGTGGCGGTCTTTGTTACAGTAGTAGGTTGAGTAGGATCACCAACAGTATCTGTTATGCCTTGAGTTGCAGTCTTTGTCTGTTCTATCGTCTAGTTCGCCAGTGCCTGTTGTTAATAATTGATCTGCTATTGACACATCATCTGTAGGCATAAGATTAACTTGTTGCCTAGTGGTTATGTCATCAGGAGTAGACACTGTAGTACCAACAGCTTCAGCCGCAGTAGGTATACCAACAGTTTGAAATGAGCTTGAGGCAGATGACACAGCAGCTTCTTTCTGCGTAATCGTTGTACCCATGTTGGTTATTTTATTTACAAGCTCTTGTCTTTTTTTATCTGAGGCTTCGTCAGTTGGTAGTTTAGCTAACTCTTGTTGTAGGTCAGAGAGCTTTTGTCTTTCTGCCGCTAGTTCTGCTTGTGCTTTGTTAAGATTGTCTCTTGCCGTATCTCTAGGTGCAGTGCCTGTAGCTCCTGTAGTTGGGAAAGGATTTACTACATTAGGATCTTTGACATCGCCCCCTTCTTGAAACTCTGGTTTACCTTGACGCTCTAAATATTCTCTTCTGCGTCTATCATTAAACTCCTGCATTTCACGCAATCTATCTTTTTCTATTTGTTCTTGCGACCTTTCGTATAATCTTTTTGCTTCTTCTTCTCTTTTTCTTATTTGATCTGCAAGCCCTCTCTCAAAACCCTCACGCAAGCTTTTGTCCATAAGCATTTTATTCTTGCGGTCTACTTCCTCTTGCATTCTTTTCTGGTAAAGAGGTGTTTCTCCTGTAGGCTCTTGCGTTCCTTGTGGCATCTCTTTATCTGCGTAAGATAAAAGTTCTTTATACAGTTCGTTATCTGCTTTAGCATCTTTACCTGCAAACATCAACCTAGTTGAGAAAGGCATGTCTGCTTGTCTACCTATCTGAGCATCCACACTATTAGCAAGTAACTTTAANTAGTGATCTTCTGCTATTCTTCCTAAGAAAGGTAGCTTTTCTATTAACTCGTATGTCTGTCTATCTCCTTGAAAGTCTACATTTGCTTTTACTCTTTCAGCTAGTATCTTTCTTTTGACCTGATTGTCTCGCATCAAGTCATCTACATCACCACCGTTTGCATAACCCATCAACGGATCTGCAGTAGTAGGATAAACCATAGTGGGTCTACCTCTAGTCTCTATAACATTGTCTAGATATCTTTGAACCTCAGGAGACTTTGGTTCTGTGCTTGCGGTTCGTTTGACGGCAGCATCAAATAGTTTGCTAGATTTATTGTCAAAGCCACCTACTTGACCGCCATACTGAAAGCCTCTTTCTTCTAACATGTCCTGCGCTCTCTTGTGCATACCTGCTAGATATTCTGCACCTTCTCGTGTGTTAGCTCTCAAACCTTTTTGCTGTAACATCTTACTAGCTTGATCAGGTGTAAATCCTAAAAATTGTTTCATTTAATGTCCCTACTCAACACTCTATCTAATTTATCTTCTAACCTGTGTAGTGCATCCATGACATGTTGCATCTCATCTTTTACTTCTGCTCGTGATGCGTAGTCCTCTCGTGTTCTATTTAACAGTATGTCTATACGTTTTAGTTCTGCCATCATGTTTCTAAATGCCCACACAGCAGGAGCTATGATAAGGGTTAGCACTACATTCCAAAATATTACTGGATCTATTTCCATGTTACCTCTTAAACTTATCGTTGAGTGAGTCTACTACGCTGTCTATATTAGGCTCTTTACCGAAAGGATCATATTTGCAACGGTACTCTGTTGGACACTGACCTTCAACCACTAGCGTNTATGTATCGTTTGCNCCTTTGTATAAACAGACCTGTTGTCCGTTCTTGGCTTGCACTCTTTTGTANCTACGGCATGTGATGTACTTTGGNTCTTCACGTATGCCTAGCCTTTTCTCTTGCTCCCATGTCCAGTCNCTGAACTTCTTNAGAAAGCAGGTGTAACAGTTTTTNATATTGTCGGATTGTGCTAAAGTTATTATACCATANTTNTCTGCACAAAGCCACTCAAATGTGTACTGTCCACCNTCTTTTNTTACGCAGTTACCACCANCCTCTGTCGAACCCCATAAGACCGTATACAAACCCACCCAAAACACTAANACCAACAACAAGAACCACTGCCAATACGACATATGTTATAACTTTNTCTCTAAACNNTTGNTTNTCATATANNTCTTTCTGTCTTCTCTTGCGTATCTGNCCTTCCATNGCAAGTAAATCGTCCCATGCCTTGCTTCCGTGGGTGAACATTAGAAACTGTTTTAGCTCGTATCTTTGTTCTTCTAGCTTCTTTTTTGCAGTAAACGCTTCTATAGCTTCTTGTTCTACACTGCCACCACCAAATACTTTACGTAGCATTGATGGGTTCTTGGCTGACTTGTGTGCATTGTCTACATCACTGACTGCTCCCATCCATCGTGACAAGTCTTGTGACATTGCTTCCAAGTCTCGTCCTGCTGCAAATGCTCTTTTGATACCGTTGAAAGCTGTGCTTGCTGTAGCGACTGCAGCAGATATGGTAACAGGGTCAAACACTAATCAGCGTCCTTGATGGTCAGTTTACCTTCCTTTACTTGTTTTAGTATTTCTGCGTAGTGTCTGTTGTTTGGGTCTAGTGGTACAAACATTTCTTCTTCATCTACAGTTATCTTAACCACAGAATTTTTATCATCATGTTTTATGTATTGTGCATCTTTTATATTCATACTTACTCCTACAATTCTGCGTCAAAAGCTATATAAGCATCATCATCACCATCTCCTACAAATGTTAGACCGTTACCCCCACCATCTGTAAATCCACCAGAATCTGTTGCAACTATTTGTGGTATATGTGTGCTTCCATATCCTAAAGCCACTGTAACACTGTCTGCGTTAGGTGCTGTAGTTCTAAAACTACCTCCTGAAGTAAGTGACCCTTCTGCCCTCATTTCTACAGGTAGAGGGACCATTACCATTGCTGTTGTACCACCTATAATGTGTCCACCAACTCCTAAAGCACCATAAGTATTACCTGTAACTTTTCTAATATAATATCTTCGGCATTTCAGTAATGTCCTCTCCAAAGGCTCATGCTCAAACTCTGTTGGGTTCTGCCCTACCTCTAACTGAACACCTGTGATAAAAAAAGTGTTGTCTGTACTTGAAAAGAAACTGCCTATACCTGCTGCTCTGTTAGCTGCTGTTTCTGATGCCCAAGATGTAGCAAGAGTACCACTTGTAAAATTAGAACCTCCATGTAACCAAATATTTAAGTTCATACTATTAGCGTTATCATCATCAAACGCACCTGTAGTATCAGCAGGAAAATTTATTTCATGTCTTGTCCAGTCTGTTCCCACTGTAAAAGTTTTACCTACTTGTCTACTGTTATCATTGTCAAATAGTTCAGCAACATATGTTTTACTTGCATTTGCTTTGGCATAAAAACTAACAGCAAAAGGTTTAGCACTTGATGTTCCTTTTGCAAAGGTCTGTAAATTTTGACCTTCTATTCTTTGTTGAAATATTAGCAATTCATCAGCAGCTATGGATGTGTCTGCTGTAGTACATTCTAGTTTTAAACTATTTGCAAAACCAGTAGGAGCATCTGCTACTTGTGTAGAAGAAAATCTACCTGCTGTATTGTTAAGGTCAAATTTCCATCTATCTAAATGATATATACTTGAGCCACCTAATCCTGTAAATCCTCCTGCATCTCTTTGCTTTACGTTCATTGCACCATTGATGAGAATATTCCTGTTTACTCCACCACCCCCTGCGTTGATGTTGCCTATAAGGTTTGCTAATTCTGCTGCTTTGCTCATGCTAAATCTCCGTGTGTAGCTGATTTTGCCATATCAATATCTAAGTTAGTGTCGTTAGATAAAAAAGCTGCCATTCTATATTGGGAAGCTGTAGGTGTTTGCCCTTGCATAGAAAGAAAAGCATTACCATTTGAACTATTTGTCCCACCAAAAGTTAAAGAGTAATGATTTCCACTAGCGTAAGGATTTGTTATGTTTACGTTAAAATCACCTGCGTCAACATCTGCAACAGAACTTGTGTTAAAGCTATCAGTTAGAGAACCATCTGACATATCAAGATTGCCTATCCAATGTTTACACAACCCCTGTTGCAGATTAGTCGTGGTGCTATTCCCTTCGCCTGTCACAGCGATTGACCCTGCTGTGCTGACACCTGTTAATGTATTTATTTTAAGTGT
>FUFK010051487.1_pt1 | contig 14125 bp, 22 predicted proteins | sample 1021851 | NCBI WGS metagenome assembly FUFK01 (sample SAMEA51879418, study PRJEB19060) | metagenome | reverse complement strand
ATGTGCAATTTTTTCATTCAATTTATTCTCAAATGGTGTTGTTCCTCTCTCTATTTGAGTAGTTTCAAGTAAATGACCGCAGGCTTCGTGGAATATAACGCCACCAAATTTATTAGCTAATACAACAGGCATTTGTCCCGCATCAACATAATCTGCATACAACATGTTCATTGAACTTTCAAACACATCATTAGCTGCTTTTTCGTGATCCCATAATCTGAATTCATTAGGCATNCCTGANGATCCAAATCTTCTACTTCCACTAGATCTATATTGGGCATCACTAGCAATTACGTTAAGTCCAACTGTTTGATGCAATCTAATATCGGAGACATAGGTTCCATCGCTGGAGGCAATAATAACTTCTTGCAGATTTCTTGAGTAACTTCCTTTTCTAGTTATGATTTTATTATTCTTTTTTAGAGATTTTGTGCTGACTAATAGTTTTTCACTTATCTCATGAATCGATGGAACTTCATTAATCCATTTTTTCTTGNATAAACTATAGTNNCTATGNTTATTTAAACCGTTNAATACTTCTCTTTTTNTGTTNNCTNNTATNTCTAACATCTCAATAGCNTGAGNNANCGATNTCATCAAGCCNTGCTTTGTTAAATCATTTGTACTTACAAATCCATCCTTTTTTTCTTTGAAGATTCTAATACCAGCACCCCTTCCAAATGATGGACTTACACTTGTAATAGAATCCTCTTCAGCTAGCACACTTGAGTTGTCAGTATTCTCTATAAATATTTCCACAAAATCAGCGCCAAGTCCAATGCCGAAGAAAATTATTTCTTCTAATAAATCTTTATTGCAACTACCAAAAACTATTTCATTTGATTTGATTTGTGACGAAAGCATTTGAATCTATAAATCTTCTCTTTATAAAGATTATCTAATTGAAGGTTGGAAATCTTTGCTATCAAGAGGTTTTAATAAGTATAGTCTTAATAACTGGTAACCGTTTGATAAATATTTAGGTAATTTTTTAAAAGTTTTAGATACTTTATTTCCATCACTGCTTGCGATATCGGAAAGAACCTTATTATTCTCTACTATTTTATCTAATCTTCCATAAAAAGATTTATCATAAACGTCCATTACTACAGGGAAAACTCTAGCTGCCGTTTCATTTGTTTTATTAATAACAAACTGGTCGTAATCTTTGGCATCTAAACCTAGTGAACTGTAGAAATCTTTTTTAATTCCCAAATCCCTTGCATACATAGTTGCAAATACAGCTAATAGAAAAAACCTAGACCATAACTTGGATGTTAATGGAAGATTATTCAAAAAATATCTAAATCTATGGAAGTAGTCAAATAGTGGGTGTGTAAAGGTAGAGCCGCCAATGGTAATTTTTTGACTTAAAGATTTAACAGTACGTGGCTGTGCTTTCATCAGAGCATCAAAGAAATCCCCATGTCTATTTTCATCCTGACACCAATTTTCAAAATAATTAAANAGTGGAAAAATTTTNCTATCTGGATTTTTTTCAAGATGCCTATAAATTGCAATGTATCTCCAATAGCCTATTTTTTCAGATAAATAAGTAGCGTAAAAAATACTTCTTGGTGGGAAATAGGTGTAATCCTTGTTTGCTGTTAAAAAACCTAAATCTAACTGTAATCCAAAATCACTCATAGATTTATTCAAGAAACCNGCATGTCTAGCTTCGTCTCTNGCCATATGGGCAAAACATTCAGCAAGAAGAGGGTTTTTGTCTTTAATCCTTTTGCTAAGCTCNTTGTAAAGTAAAAAACCTGAAAATTCTGATGTACAACTTCCTTCAAGAAAATCAACNAAAAGTTCTCTTGTNTCAGGATCTAACTTTTCAGCNGCTCCTTCAAATTCNNTATTTCTTACAAAATGATGNCTATTGTAGTCTTTCCTGAATTCCTCACATATCGCTTCTAATTCNTCTTCATTTANTNNTAAATCCATATTTTCCATNGCCTCAAAGTCAGTTGTATAAAACCTTGGAGACAAAATTGTTTCTTTTGCGGGTACCTTGCCTTTATTTACTTCTTTTTTATTTGTAGATTCAATAGTTGATTGAGACATCTTTAACTGTTTTATTAATTCTATTATTTACTATTGTTTGTATTTTTGAGGGAAAAGTTAACTAGGTGTTATTCTTTTTTGTTTTTTAATTAACTCCTATTAATTTTTGTCCATTTAATCTCTGAAGTATTCTTGAAATGATTAACTTTAGTGTTATTCTCTTTTCATCAATTAAAAAAGATTCAAGAATACTTGGATTTTGATTAATTTTAGATAGAGATATACTTTTTGGTGAACTAATATCATCGCTCTCAAATGATAACCAAAAATTGCACGTATCTTTTATTTCACAGTAAATTATCCAGCATTTGTCACCTGCAATAGGTCTATAAGTATTTCTCAGATTAATCTCGTTTATTTCTAAACCTCTTTTGTTCAATTCTTCCGAGAGCGATGGTATCAAATAAGAATTAATAAATTCATCAAAAGGCTTCTTTTCAATAGGAATTTCTTTTTTTGGATTTTCCTTGGTCTCTTTCTTAGAATTTATTTCCTTTTTGGTTTCTTTGCTACCTAAATCTTGGTGATTTTCAGTGATGATCTTATTATCTTCACTTCTTTTGATATTTGAGGCGTTATCTTCGGATTTTATTCCAGGGTCAAGATTATCATTAAGATTCAAACTTGTGTTTTCTTCGGGATTTACTTTTTCTTTTATATCCTTTTCCATAAAAATATATATTTATTAATCTATTATAAATAAAAAATAACTTTTAAACCTTTTTAAGTCGCGATAATATTACCACTCATACACATTGCTGTTCCAATCGTCATCATCAGCATCACGATATTTTTTATTATCTGTATATTTGTCACTATCTTTTGAATAAGTATTTTCTTTGTTTTTTACCACTCTGTAGTTAACAGAAATAGTAGGTTGTGTATCTCTAACATCTCTTTGTGGAGGCATCTCAAAACCAAAGTCATCATCTTCATTGTTTGGTATGGATTCGTACTCTTCACTTTTATTAAATTCATCTTTAATTTTTCTTTTAGTATTTTTGGGAATAAAAATATTTTGCATAAAAGTGCTTATTAAAAATCCTGATAGAAATGAAATTGATATTAACTTTCCTAAAGTTATTTCTTGCGTATTCCAAATAAAAACTTTGAATGAACTTTTTTGCCTATTATTGGTATATATAAGTAATAAGATACTAACGATTAAGGATATAGCTATGATTAAACCTTTTTTTCTATAAATCATATTTAGGAAAGCTAATTATTTAGCTTTAATAAACTTTTTTCAAGTTCTAGGGTAATTCTAAATCTATCTGATATTTAAGTACATCAACTTTAATAATTTTTATTTTGATTTTATCTCCAATTTTATAGGAGTTTTTTGACTTTCTTCCTAGTAACAAATTTTGTTTTGATCTGTATTCATACCAATCATTATTTAAAGTACTTACATGAACTAAACCCTCTACCTTTAAATCAAATATTTCTACAAAAAAACCATAACTCTGAACTGACATTATAATTCCATCATAAATATTTCCAATAAGTTTTTCAGCTTTTCTTACTTGTTTTATGCTTATCATATTTGATTTATATTGCCTTGTTTTACTTTTATATTCATTTATTTTGTTAATCATGAAATCATTAAATAACAAATCCATGTTTTTTTTAAGTGATGAATTATAAATATCCCAGTTAACTTGATTCCATGAATCTTTTTTATTTATATTGACTTTGTTTAAATTACTTTTATTAGATCTTTTCCCAGCATTAAGAAAACAGTAGACATTATATTGGTTTATTAAGTTTGTAAAGTCATATGTNGGTAAAACCCATGGTGAAATGCACTTATTTTCAACTTTCTTATCGTCCGAATGTTTGGTAAATAATTTTACTTCATTTTCCTTTAAGGCATTAATTAAAAGTTTATGTAAAATCCTTTTTGAATTGTCTTTTTTAGACAAATCAACTAATTCTTTGAATGTTAAAGTCCCACTATCGTTAAGTTCGATATCAGACTCTAATAATTCTGAATTTTTTATTATTTCACTAACGTTTACATAATCTAGTTCTTGTGAACTGTATGATGCGGATTTTAAATTATACTGACTAGAGTGTCTAAACCAAATTGAATTTGCTTCAAATAATATTGGAGATACATAAGTGTGAATATCTGTATAACTTAAAGGAATAAAATATTCCTTTGAATAATCACTAGGATTGTGAATTGTTAATTGTTCCAAAGATTTAATATCATTAATACCTTCCTCAATCTCGACCATGCCATTTAAAAGTTGTTGTTGACGGAAATTCTTTGAGATTTCTAGGATCTTATCAAGTTCCTCAATGTCTTCTTTTATTGGTTTTAGTAGTCGAGAAGTGATTCTTGTTTTACTTTTTCTCGTTTCAAGTGCTTCTATATGTCTATTTTCAACAATTAGGGAACATTTAACCTTTGTTAGATGAAAAGACCAGTCAATTATTTCATTATCACAACTTAATTGCATGCAAACACTTATTGCATCATTAGTTTCTCCCATTTTAAATCTTGATGCCTCAATAACTGCATCACTTAAATAGTTTTGCCATTTATCTAGAAGTGGAAAAGATTCAAATTTATTAGAAAAAAGCTCTAAGGATTTTCTAGTACTAAGATCTAATCTTTCCGCAATACTGCAGGTGTGTATCCATAAATTAAAACTTTTATCTCTATTTTTTTCGATTTGAAAAATTGGTAATATTGGAGAATTATTGAAATCCCAATTTTTAAACATAAAAGATTTCTTATTTGATAAATCAATTCTTTCATTGTTCTCAATTTTTTTTAAATTATTGAGGGCAACATTGTGTTCATTTAGGTTGCTTTTAGATAACACAAAATCTGTATCCTTTTTCTCATTGGTTAAATTTAATTCTTCGATAACATGACCTACCCCTTCTTTTTGCCCTATTGGAAAGATGTCAATTTCAACTTTAACAATATTCTTTTTATTTGAATTAAATAAATATTTATGATCCTCTTTAGGCAGTTTTATCTTTGATAAAATCCTATCGTCTATGGGAATTGCGTATACTTCATCGTTAATTAGTTCTACTTTTGCAAGAAGAATTTGATTTGATCTCTCAAGGATACAATCAACTATTCCTTCAGGTGATCTTCTTCTAAATCCTTCTTTTATTATTCTTACTAAAACTTTATCTCCGTTCCATGCGTGATTAAGTAGGTTTTCTTTAATGTATATGTCTTCTTTATAATTTTCTCTAACAGCAAAACAATATCCTTTACTACTACATCTTATTTTAGCAACCATATGATCGCTGTTTTCTGCTTTGCAGTATTCATCCTCATGATTTTTATAAATTATTTCTAGTTCTTCAAGAGCTTTTAATGCAATTTCTAATTTTTCTTTATCTGATTTTTTAGAGATTTTTAAAAATCTACATAACTTCTTGTATTCAAGACCCTCTTCTTGCTTTAAATTATCAATAATTGAGGATGTTGAAAACATATTTAGGTTATTTGATTGTTTTTTTATTTTAATACATCTATATACTCTTAAATACTAATTTGTATCTTTATTTTTGTTATCGCTTTCACTTCCTTTAATTGAACTAATAAAAAGCCTTATTCCAATAATTAAGAAAGTAATTGATGCTATTAATTTTAAAAAGACTTCTGGAATAAATGAAGATATTGATCCTCCAGCTAAAGCCCCTAGAAGACTAGCAAATACTAGTGCAGAGGCTGATCCAGCTAAGACGGCTAATGGCCTATTCGTGGTCCCACTAATAGTTAACGTAGCTAGCTGTGTTTTATCTCCTAATTCTGCTATGAAGACTGTGAGAAATGTAGATAATAATAAACTAAAGATCATTTTATAAATAATTTTTAATTATGTCATAAGCTAAAAATAAGCTAATTATTACCATTAATAAACCTGTGATGAAAGAAAAACTATTTGGGGATATTTTTCTAGAAAGCCATTTGCCAATTAATACACCCACTATACTTGAACTAATTAGAGCTAGTGAACTTCCTATAAAAACAATTATTGGATGTCCAGATTCTGCTGAAAGCATTAAAGTTGCTATTTGAGTTTTGTCACCTAGTTCAGCGATAAAAATTGTTGTAAAAGTTGTGAGAAAAATTGAAAAAAAGCTTTTTTCTAACTTATTGTCCTCTTTTTGTATATTGCTGTTCATTTTCTTGCTATTGAAAGCTTATAGTTTTTCATTTGTTCACTTTTCCCTCCATAGATTGATGCTATATGTTCTTTGCAACAATCAATAAGAAAATTATCACCATTTTTTAAGTATTCTTTAAATTTAGTTGAGAATTTATCTACTCGACAAAAATGAGGTCTGTTTTGATAAATTGAACAAGTTTTATTTTCTCTATCAAGATGTTTACACCAGCCATCTTTTGCTGTCATTGAATTTATCAATTCAATATCTTTATTACTTAATTTATTTGCCAAGTCACTTCTCTCATCAAGATCAAATTTACAGCAAGCACCACATTTTTCTATACAACACCAGGTTTTCATAATTTAATTCAATCTTGTTACGTATTAGTACAGTTGTTTGTTTTGTTTGTAAAAATAGTATCACACAAAATAATTTTCTCATGGCAACACTCATACCTTTGGCAGTAGTAGCACTAGCAGGACCCGCGATAATTGCTTTAGTTTTTTATCGCAAATAAATTTAAGCTCATCCAAAGTGATTTTCCTTAAAGGAGTTTATTGGGATTTGGATGGAACTATCGCTAATACTGAATTAGAGGCACATCTTCCTGCATTTAATGCTGCATTTAAGGATTTTAATTTGGATTGGGAATGGGATTATTCGCAATACATTCAGCTCCTCAAAATTAATGGAGGAAAAAATAGAATACTTTATTTTTCCAAAATCAATAATTTTAATATTGAACACGATATTGCAAATCAAATTCACAAAAGAAAACAAGAGCATTATTTTGAAATAATTAAAAAAAATACTGTCAAACTCAAAACTGGTATACATAGGCTAGTTACTGAATTGACGAAAAAAAAAGTAAGACAGTTTATTGTAACCTCAAGCTCAAGAATGCAAGTTGAGTTATTAATAGAAAAATTGTTTCATGAAAATAATCCCTTTGAATTTATTATTTCTAGCGATGACGTTATATTTCATAAACCGGATCCTTTCCCATATTTAAAAGCGATTCAATTAAGTGGTATTGATGTACATAATTCTATTGTTTTTGAAGACTCAAATACAGGATTAAGATCTTCTATAGCTGCTAATTTGCCAACCATCTACACACCATCTAACATTCCAACTTCAATAGATGAGGATATCAAGTTAAAATGTATTATCGAATGTTTAGGTAATGAAAAAATAAAGGCAAAAGTAGCTAAGGGTCCTAAACTTGAAAAAAATATTATTGATTATACTTTTTTGAATACATTCTTGATGATGTTTCGTAATGCAGAAAACTAATTACTCTAGAATCACATCAGAATTAAATAATCTATTTTTTGGATTTCTAAGTTCTTCATGGAAATCAAAATCAACTTCATTCATCTCATTACTTTTAGGTTATTTCTTATTTGCAAATTTTTTAACAAAATTTATATCTGAGGGTAAAAATGAATTATTAATGGTACCTATTATCACAATTTTTCTTGAATTAATTATAAGGGTAAAGCCCTATTTACATTCAAGAACTTATAGATTTTGGTTTTTAGTTGATAAGGTACGAATTGGTGCTACTTACGCAATTATTCTTGAAGCTTTCAAGTTAGGATCTTAACTCAGGTTAATAGGTTATTCTTCAGTTTCCTCTTCATCAATAGGATAGACAAATCCTTGAGCTTTACCAGTAAGAACAGACTTTCCTAGAGATATAGCTTTTTTAGCTGCTATTGCGGCTTTACCCTTCCAAACGGCATGTCTTTGGTTTCTTTTGCTTTTTGATTTTTTCTTCTTAGGTACTGCCATTCCATTTTTTTATTTCCAAATAATATAATACCTCTTTGCTGGTTATCTCTCAAGATTTTAGATATATTTGATCTATATATGCCAAAAAATTATTTAAGCTTATAAGCTTTATTTATAAATATTAAAAAATACGTGTTTTTAAGATCAAATTTTAGATATTCCCAATCTCAGTCAAGTTATTCAGACATTCTTTTTGAATTAGACTCGGGGAACATAGAGTCAATATATTTGTATCCAAGTAAAAGAGAAATTGATGTCTTATATAAAAATGGCAATAGAGAAAAGATTCCTATCCTTTATAATGATCAATTAATTATTGAAAAAGCAACTGCAAATAAAGTTGATCTAACTATTAATAATTCCCGGAAAGAAGCATCCGCTGCAAGCTCTTTTGCTTCAATAAGTCTTTTTTTAATTTTTTTTGTAGCGATAGTTTTAATATTAAGAAGCACTTCCAAATTAGCTTCAAGAGCCTTTGGATTCGGCAAAAATAAAGCCAAATTTATTACTATTGATGATGTTGATACACGATTCGATGATGTAGCCGGAATACCAGAAGCTGCTGAGGAATTAAAAGAAATAATAACCTTCCTAAAAGAACCAAAAAAGTTTACAGATTTGGGAGCTAAGGTACCCAAAGGTATTTTACTGATAGGACCTCCAGGAACAGGTAAGACACTATTAGCCAAGGCAATCGCTGGCGAATCTGGGGTTCCTTTTCTCTCTATTGCAGCATCAGAATTTGTTGAGCTTTTTGTTGGTGTAGGAGCTAGCCGTGTGAGAGATTTATTTGAAAAAGCCAAAGAAAAGGCACCATGTATAATTTTTATTGATGAAATTGATTCTATTGGAAGGCAAAGAGGTTCTGGTCTTGGAGGAGGTAATGATGAAAGAGAGCAAACACTGAATCAATTACTAACTGAACTAGATGGGTTTGCTGAAAATTCAGGAATTATCCTATTAGCAGCTACAAATAGACCCGATATCTTAGATACAGCACTACTAAGACCAGGACGTTTTGATAGAAAAATAGAAATTCTCCTTCCCGATCTAGAGGGAAGGAAAAAAATTCTCTCTGTGCATTCCCTTTCTAAGCCACTCTCAAAAAAAGTAGATTTGGGCTATTGGGCTACAAGAACAATTGGTTTTTCAGGTGCTGACCTCGCAAATTTATTGAATGAAAGCGCAATTCATTGCGCCAGGGATCAATCTAAATTTGTTAACGATACACATATAGAAAATGCATTGGATAAAATAACACTTGGTTTACGAAGCTCTAAAATTATTTCTCCCAATATGAGGAGAATAATAGCTTATAACGAAGTTGGTAGAGCAATAGTATCAGCAGTAAAAAATGGTGTTGAGTCAGTTGAGAAGATAACAATATTGCCAAGATCTGGATATCTGGGAGGCTTTACAAAAATTAGCCCTGATGAAGATGTTGTATCATCAGGTTTAATTTCAAAAAAGCTCCTTTTATCTAAGCTAGAGATAGCTTTAGCTGGGCGAGCAGCTGAAACAATTGTTTTTGGTAAAAATGAAATTACTCAATGCTCTGTTCAGGAAATTTCTTATGCAACCAATATTGTGAGAGAGATGGTAACAAAATATGGATTTTCCATAATAGGTCCAATCTCTATTGATTCTGATAGTAGTGACTTATTAATAGGAGATGGCTTAGTTAGGAGAAAATCCCTGATAGCTGATAATACTTTCTCAAAAATCGATAATGAAATCATCAAGATATCAAATGTTGCCTTAAGTAATGCAATACGAATACTTCAAAAGAATCGTGCTTTACTAGATAAATTGGTTGAAATTCTCTTGCATTTAGAAACTATCGATAACAAACTTTTTAAGAAAAATACTTTTGATTTATTGAAAATATGATTAAATAAATTGATTGATAATAATTACTTTTGATAATTAATTTCACTTTTATAAGATTAATTATTTTATTATCACTTGTTTTTGTTTTCCCGTTAATTCAGAAACAGTGGTCTAACCTATACCTATTTAATATAAAAGAAATATCTTTTTATACAATATTGTATTACTTAAGCGGGGTTTTGTTTCCTATATTAGTGATTTATAATTCTTTAAGTAGATTCACAAATTATAAAATTTGCAAGGAGAATTTAAATAAAATAATAATAATAAGAGGAAGAATATTATTATTAGTTGTTTTATTTACATTAATACTTTTATCAAGTCTCGCACTATATTATTTAAACTTAAATCTTGATTTGATTCTTCATTTGTTTTTAAGAAATTCAAACTATGCATCTATATCAAACATAATTTATTTCTATTTAATTTTTGTTACTAGTATTTTTTTAATTTTTGAGAAAACTAGGTTATATATTAAAAAATTTATATTATTTAATTATTTTATTAATGCTTTACTAATATGGCATGCACAAATTAACGATATCTCAATTGCTAATTTATTTTTTGTAAATAAAGTTTTCAATTTAGATAATCTTAATTATGTCAATATCTTTTTTTTATTAATTATTGAGTCTATTTACTATGTTTGGTCTTTGATTTCTTATAAAAACAATTTGAGTAATTGGCACGTTGAATTATCCATAACAAAATTAATATCCAATATTTCAGAGATAGGAATTTTTTATTTTATTGTTATTATCTACTATACGATACTTGAACAATAAACTATATTTAATGTCTTTTAGAGGGCTGAAAAATATTCTTTACTTCCTTTGGGGTCCTCCAACATTGTTTTTTCTCCTGGTGTCCAGTTTGCTGGACATACTTCATCAGGGTTTGCAGCAACATATTGATATCCTTGTAGGATTCTGAGGGTTTCATCAACATTTCTTCCAACAGGAGCTTTATTTACGGTAGTGTGCATTATTACACCATCAGGATTAATCAGGAATAATCCTCTATCTGCTTCCCCATCATCATTCAATACATTATATGCTTGGCAAATTTCTCTCTTTAGGTCTGAAACTAGTGGATAGTTTATATCCCCAATTCCTCCCTCATTTCTTGGGGTTTGTATCCAAGCGAGATGGCAATGCTTACTATCTACTGAAACTCCTAATATTTCAGTGTTTAAAGAAGCGAATTCCTCATATCGATCGCTAAATGCAGTGATTTCAGTAGGGCATACGAAAGTAAAATCAAGAGGATAGAAAAATAAAACAACCCATTTCCCTTTGAGATTTGAAAGCGTAATCTCTTTAAATTCTTGATCATATACAGCTGTGGCACTAAAGTCTGGTGCTGATTGTCCTACTCTTAAACTCATGGAAATTTTTGTCCTAATTTGAAAAATGTTTAGTCATTGTTGACCACACTAAATATTATAATTTTAATATTAATGAATTAGCAAGTTTTTTATTTTATTCACCTTATGAGATGGCATCAATCCTTTACAAATAAATTCACTATTTTAAATCATTCTAAGTTATTAAAAAATCTAAAAAAAGAATTAATTAAATATCCAATTAATAGAGGCAAAACCGCTAAAGATAAAGAATAAAAAATTTTTTTTTTTTTAATAATTTTAATTCGAAAATTGAATTATTATTAAACATACAAATTCTTAATTATGGAAAACTATCTCGATAGACTAAAAAATAGAATTAAAATTAAAAAAATTGACTCTAACCAACCCATCAAAGCATGGATTTTTGTATTGACTTTAAACTTTGTAGGTTTTGCTGGTTATATTTATTTAAAGCTAAATGATATTCAATTAAGTAAATAAAATTATTTCAATTCTTTCTTTATTGACCTACAAAAGTTTTTTAACCTTTCATCAATTGTTAAATCAGGTAAGGTCCATATTAAATCTCTTTCTGGTATAGATTCTTCACCCCACTCCTTATACTCCTCTACAATTGAAAGTTGATTTAATTTTGAGACGATACTTCTTCTCTTTATAAAGTGTTTTTTTATCACTCTTAAATTATCATCAATGTATTCTCTCATTATGAAAATTTAATTTAGACTACTCTACCATTGCTTGATAAAAAGTCTTCACAACACTATACGTTTTGCACAGCTTGAAATAGTCCAAATGAATATCCCCCGATTAAAATCCAACCAAGAACACTAGAAATAATTGTTGATCTTCTATTATGTCTTCTTAGAGCTGATTCAATCATTTCGTTTACCTCTTCTTTACTCAAGGAATTTTGATTTGAATCTTCATTCATAGTTTTTCTTTTTACCTTAAACGAAATAAATGTAAAATGAGTTATTAGTGGTTTAATTTTTTAATTATAAATAGACAAAGATTATAATGTTTTTGTTTGAGAGAGTTTCGTGTTTGGGAAATTTAATTAAGTTTGAAGGATAGTTTATGATTTTTTATAATAGCCATATACAAATAATTAAATCCCTATAGTTTCCTATATAAAACAAATTTAATATTTAATTATGAATATTAATGATAAATCGGTTATTGATTTGCTCAATAGATTAATTGTTGCAGAAAGGTTAAATAAATCTCAAGTTCTTCAAATGATAGAGTTGGTTTCAATTTCAGATGATATTGGGGACTTGAAGGAAAATTTAAGATGGGAATCAACTAATATAAAATCTTAATACAAAATAAAGAAATAACTTAAACTAATTTTTTATTAATACTATCTTATTAGTAACTAAAAAAAATGAAGGAAATTCAAGAAATTAATATACAGTTTGATAACTTATCAAAGCAAAAAAAGCAAGATCAATGCCCTGTAAGTAAAGCTAGCAATGAAATTATGCTTGAGAGAGTATGTAATGGTCCTAAAAGGGAATTCCCATTTACAAATAATATTTGTCTAACTAATAACTCCCAACTAGATGAATTTTAGACTTTTTCATTGAATGAGTTTTACTTTTAGATTAATAGATAGAGATTGTCGCATTAATTATTTTATCTAAAACGTTAGTATAATTTTCAATTTCTAAATTTAAAAAATTTTTCCCTTCGTAGGAGTAAATCCCATACTGTGTATTTTTTTATTAGATGGGTTAAAAAATAAATTATTTTTTATTAAGGAATAATAAAAATAATATAAAAGATTCAAAAAAAAATAACATTCATAATTTATATGAATAATATGAATCAACTATTCCTTGATATGAAAAAAAATAAAGTATCAGAGACGATTAGTCTTAGTTATTACTCGGATGAAATGAAAGTCACTAAAAAAATACTTAATGAAAATAATCTTAAGTTGACGTACCAAAAAGACTCCCTTTCTAATTTGGAAAGAAAACACAAATATTGGTCTAAAAAAATAGGCCTTTAAGTTGCTCGATGATACTAAAAACTTTGTTTAAGAATATTGAGTAGTTTGTTTCTCTTTACTAAATTCTCTTCTTCCAAAATATTCTTCATCCCATCATTAATTATCGGTTTTGCATCATAAGCAATATACCAAAGGATCAATCCAGCTAGAATTAATAAGATATGCATAATATTTGGTTGACTCATTTTTAATATAATGCAACACTTATATTGTGCAAGTGTCACACTTTATATCTTAAAATGCCATCACAAAGAAAAAGAATTGGATTTTTACCTAGTGAAGAAGTTCAGAATATTATTGAAAATATTTGTAAAGAAAATAAGTATAGTCATTCAAAGTTAACTGGGATTTTAGTTGAAGAAGCTCTTCGAGCAAGGGGCGTTTATGGAAATAGCGATTTTTGTTCGTCAGATTTCTTATCTACTCATAAGGATAAACCCTATCTTAAAAATATAAATGCATTCAAATTAAGTTCACATAATCTTGAGAATAGTTCCTCAACTGGTACAAGACAGAAAAAACTAGAAGCTGATCTGATAATGATTAATGAATTTATTGAATATAAATTTTTTAAAAAAATAATGAAGGAAAATAGGATCTATGAATAAAGTGTCACACTATTTTATGTTAAATGAATAGGTGAAAGTTTAGTTCAATTTCTAGCTAGTTGAATAGTTAAATAATTATCTAGAAGAACTTTAAAAATATAATCCATAGATTTTGTTTGAGGTATAAATTTCTTCTCAAACATTTCATAAAAATAATGTCTCGAGCGTGACTTGAACACGCGACCTGCGGGCTATGAATCCGCCGCTCTAACCAGCTGAGCTACCGAG
>FUFK010041436.1_pt1 | contig 14125 bp, 14 predicted proteins | sample 1021851 | NCBI WGS metagenome assembly FUFK01 (sample SAMEA51879418, study PRJEB19060) | metagenome | reverse complement strand
ATTGCTTCGGGGAATATCCGAGCATTCTCAATCCCTCCATGTAGAAACATGCTTGTTGTGCATATCCATAGGTTCTTACCGAAGATGCAAAACCTTTCTTGCTTCCATCNTGCGTACTCTTNAGGTCGATTACAACGTCGGCATCNGGNAGNAAGTAATCGGGACGNATTCTACAATCCGCNCCTTCCATAGTGAAATATCCGCTCCCTTCAATGATTGCATCCACCTCCGCCAAATATGCGGAGACAACCGGATGATCCAAGCAGGACTCCGCCATCTCGCAACACGTATCGTAATCGGATGCCGATAACCATTGCTTGTCAGGATATTGCGCTTCCATCTCTGCAAACGCTTCCTTGTACGCATTTGTTCTTGGCCCATTACCGTCAATCTGATCGGGCTTTTCTCCGAACTCGGACTCCACCTTGCTCGGTTCTAGGACTAAGCTATGAAAACACCCGCCCATCGCAAGGGCGGGTGTCTTAGGTTGCGGGTTGTCCAANCCATACTTNACGTGTGCGGGACTAGAACTNATTATCTTTCGNGCAATNGAAGAGGATAATTCAGGTCCNCTATGGTACTCGNTATTACTGANTCCAGTCTTGAGCATCAGAATGGTACGTTTNNATCGTTTGTTTCAGGCTTCGATTCCGACTCAGGTTCAGGATCGGGTTCAGGTTTCGGCTTGGGTTGCGGTTTGGATTCTTCCGAAACGTCAAACGGATCACCGGAATCGTAAAGAGCGGTAAGGTCAACCTTGGTTGCCAAGACGATTTCTCTTTGCTCATCGGTCATTTTTTTGTGGGGTTTCGCAACCATCGCATAGGAAGTTTCCAACCCTTCACCATTCTTGATGATGTCGATGTCGTATGCTCGCGGATCGCCCCAATCAGGGTCTTGACAATAACTATAAAGGGTATCCTTGAGAATCTTTTGGGTTATTTCTAGAACCTGAACCCGATCCTCGGCGTAAGAGTATACCTTCATTGCAAAGAACTCCTTGGGTTTGTCCTCAAACTTGCGGGGTGCTTCTTCGCCGACTTTCCAACGGTAAGGTTTGCGCCCACCGTCTTCGTTCGTTCCCCATCCGAGCATACCGTTTATGAATCCATTGTCCGCATGGCTACCGACTATGCGGAAAGTATTCTTGCCTTGTTGTAATTTTACGTAGTTTCCACTTCCCCCGCCCGAATCCGGCGCTCTCTCTATATTATCTAAGAATGTCATAATTTAATTAAGTTAATTGTTGATTAGGAAAACCGACAAAATAACCCTTGTACACTACTGTCAACACAAAATAAAAAAAAGACCCGTAGGGAGAGATACCTACGGGTCTTCAAAGAAAGAATACTAACTATGAGTATGGGGGTATGTTACTTGTCTCTTTCGATTTTGTCAAGCCCTCCGAGATGTCTCCAGTAAATTAAATCCAATGGAGTCCCTTGAAGCATCGCACCTTTATATTCTTTATCACCCACTATCGCTTGTATATCTTTGCTTGCCCTGTCAAAAAGGGCAACAGGGGGCGCAATCAAGTCAATAGCCGCACTTCCTATACCCTCTCTCCTTGCGGTGTAATATGTGTATCTACTTAAACCTAAAAGTCGCCATAAGTTATTTTCAAAAGTTTCATCTCTTTTGATCGGTCGTCCGTAAATTGTGTCCTTTATCATGTCTGTGGTTGCATTTGCGGCGGCAAATATGCTTCCGACTTTTACGACGTTACTTAATCCCTTCATTGCCAAACGAGCGCCTTGATCTTGCTTGCTTGAATCACCGTCTTTTCTACCTTCTAAATACAGTTTTGCGCCAGCCTCCATATCCGTTAATCCTGCCGTCCTCATAGCATCAAATTGTTTTATTGTAAAAGTTTTGAGCATGTACATTATGCGGAAGTTAGGATTAGCCATATAGGCTAGTGGAACTTCAGTTGCTGAAGCAGGGGAAACATCCAGGAGCTTGTGATAAACTAATTCCGTAACTTCTGCGGGTGGCTTTTCGTTCTTCGGCGCATTCTGTCTTACTTTTTGTACTATTGTATTTGTTCTTTCTCCAAAATATGGTCTTAATTCATCGGCAAGTTTTTGCGACCCCCCTTTTTGATTAGCCATATTATGATATTTACGCCATGCCGCATTCATGTACGCATTCTTTGCAAATAAATCAAGTTGTTTGAGTTTGGTAAATTTGAACAAATCATCTAAGACTTTTGTAAGCTTATCTGTATTGGTCATGTTCTCGAACTCACGATTACTGAGGCCAATTGCATCTGCAAAATCAAACATATTTTTGCGTTCAACTATTGTTTTAAAGTGATTTCCGAGTCCGTTAAAATGAATGCTAAATGCGTTATCAGCAAGCTGGGTTATCGCTGAACCAAAATTGGTCATGGTCTGAATATAACTCAAATTTTTGAGTCCTCTTATCCATTGGGACTCTTTCCCGCCGGAGAATGAGGATTGTAAAATTTCTTTTAATTTTTCCAAATCCTCATTATCAAATTTTTTACCTTTGAGAAAATCTTTCGCTATCACAGATGCGAGATTGTCGTCTAAATTCACTCTCGATCCAAGATCGCCAGAAGGAGAGGAGTCCTCGCTCCCCTTAAATCCGACAGTTCCGCTTTTAGGTTTTTTTACTTGCCCAAGAAATTTGCGTGTCTCAACTGCATCCACCGTTGATCGTATATAATTATCTAAAGCCCTCTCAGGCGACTCATAGGCATCCTTAATAAGTGCAAACTTTTCTCGGCCAAATATACTTCTTGCCTCAAAGTTGCCTGGTACACGACTTTGTGCCTTCGGTATGCTTCTCAAATTTCTACTTATAACTTCACCAATTTCTTGTTCGTCGAGATCACTAACATTCACCTTTTTTTGCAAAGCGTATTCGCTAATCGCATTTTCTAAGGCATTTTTTTCTTCTCTAAAGTTAGGATTTTCATCTAAAAATTTTCTAAATTCCTTTGGGTCTTTTACAAGCCTTGGAAAGTATTCTTCTATGTATCCGACGTTAAATCCTCCTTGTTCCCTTGCATAGTCTCTTATTTCTTCTAACACTTTGCGCGTTTCCGCAAGTTGTGGACCAACTTTGTGCATGAGTTTTTTATTGTCTATGATTTTCTTGACCGATTCATAATCCCCAAACCAAAGGTTTTCAAATAACCTTTCGTATTCTGAATCGCTCAGACTCTTTTTCATGCTTTTGAGAAAAGGAAATGCTCTCTTTGAAAAATCTGCAATTAAAATATCTTTACGTAAACCTAAGTTCCTAAAAGTTGCCGTTAAAGTTGTTCCGAGTTTTCTGTCTAGATTTTTGGTCTGTCTTGAAATCGGCGTAAGCACTCTTCCAGCAAGTTCCGTTATATCCTTTTTTAACTTATCTAAGATGTTTGGTTGTACGTAGATACCACTCGTTGCTTGTTCTATCTTCTGATCTTTGACAAAACTTGGTTCAGCTTTCGTTGGATTTGATTTTATTTTAGCTTCCGCTCTTTTAAAATGTTTTGTTTTGGCAATTGATTTGAACACTCTTGGACTAATTCCAGCGGCAATCAATAATGCTATCAATAATGGTTCAAACCCTGCTTTCCTTATTTCACTTTCTTCATCCTCAGAAAAAAACTGTATGCCTCCTCCGAGCGCAGTTGCTCCGGTTCCAAAAGCAGAACTAAAATATTTCTCGTAATTATTTCCAAAGTATTTCTCAGCAAGCTTTTCTTCCTTATTCATTGCATCAGCTTGCTTCATTGGGCGATCACGCATACCGACTACCGGGTCAGTCGGAGCCATTTGCGCGGCTCGCATATCATCTTCTAAATCCAAAAGATTCATACCGTTACGCTTGTATATCCTTCTTAGGTCTGCATTAAGACGAGCGCGTTGTTTTTTTGCTCCCTTTCCCTTGCCAAGTTTATGATCTAAATTTTTTATTCGTTCTTTTATACGCAAGATTTGCTCGGTATCTCCGAGCTTTTGTACATCAAGAGCAGTTTGCCGAATAGTGCCTTGCTCCTTGATTTTCATTAAGGGATCAAAGATTTCTCTGTCTTGAAGCATTTGATCATCCAAAGACCGTTGTATGCGATCCATGTCTTTTACTGCATCTTGTAAGGATGCTTCATCCCCCAAAATCCTTCCTTTACCAAAAGATGGTTGGGAAAATCTTTCCAACGCACCACGCTCCATCGTAGGCGTATCGAAAGATTTGGTTCCCTCCTCTAGTGGGGGTCTTTTGGCTAAGTTTTCAAGAGCAGTATCTACCTCATCTAGAAGTTTTACTTCAGTTGCTTGTAATAATTTGTCCGCTACCTCTTCAGGGTCTTTTATGTCTGATAATCCTTCGGTATCCATTTTCTCAAGAATAGGACTTCCAACTTTTTTATTATCAACTCCGTTCGCACCCTCGATATCTTTACCAATTTTTTTTACGACATCCGCACGGGTCATACCTTCACTAACTTCTGTACCTATATTATTAGTCATCCACTTCGCTTCTGCCGCACCAAGCGTACCACCAAATACGCCACCGAATAATAATGTAGTTGCAATTTCTTCATTAGTTGGAGCGCGCTTCTCATCAAGTGCCGTGCGGCCCGCAAGTTCACCTGTGGCTAGTCCCGCTCCCTGAACTGCTCGAATTGCCGCTTTTTTACCGACTCCCATATTTGCAAACTTTCCAACAGGCACAAAACCAACCGCAGTCGCAGTAGCAAGTTCACCAAGTCCTACATCACTTTGGAAACCTTTAGCTATTCTATATTTCTGTGAAACATAATTCCCAAGCGCCGATCCTGCAATGATACCCTTTGGGCCAAGAACCGAACCAAGAACCGGACCTAAAATTTCTGCCCCTATAATAATTCCTGTGTCTATGAAGTCGGGTTCAGTAGGCTCTACCCTAAACCCTCTAGACGCAATCATGTCGGTCAACTCGAAATCAATTTCACCTAAAGAGTTAGATGTTATTCTTTTGGGTAAAATTTCTTGAACAGAAATAACGTCGCCATTTGAATTTGAGGTTATCATTACGGCATAAAAGGAGTTTCAGTAAAGCCACCTGCTTCAAGTATCTTTTTATTTATGTCAGGTTCTTGTTGTCGTTGCCTTTCTTGGTTTATTTTTTTTATTTCTTCTTCACGCTCTTTTGCGCGCACTTTTTCCAATTCTCTTTGCTTATTAAACTCTGCCAAGTTGCTTTCATATTCGTATATAACCTCGCCCGTATTGAAATCAATACTTCTCACAATACCCAAATTTCCATCAGGAAATTGTATTTCATCACCAACGTTTGGCGTTTCATTTAATGACTTAATATTGACTTTACTCGACACTCTAACTGGTTGACGGGCTTGTGCATTTAATACTTTTCGTGATTGTTCAACATACAGTTGCGCATTATTTTTCGTTAACTCATTTAATTCACTCGCATAATCCTCATCAATGACGAGTGAACCATCGGGTTCTCTGACAAACAATTCAGAAATTGACAAAACTTTGCCTTCATTTCCCTCAATACCACTTTTCATACTTCCCAAACGGTCAAATTCACTTTGTAAAGATTTCAAATCAGGTTCAACGCTCGGTTGAACAGTTTTTCCCTTAGTCAATGAATCTCTGTAGTTTATTAAAGATTCGACATTTCTAGCATCCATATCAAACTTATCTTCAGCGCGTTCGATTGCACCTTTTACACCACCCATTCCTTCAAAAATTTGTCTTTCCTTCTCTTTATCGGGATCAGACTTAAAATAGTCAATTGTGTCGCGTGTCCCCAACGCTAGTTGAGCTGGGTTATCAACTAATAAACGTGCAATTCCTGTCAATGAGTTTATGTCTAAAGAGCCATCACCTATGGCTGATACCAATCCTTCTCTCGTATCTCTTAAAATGCCTAGAGCATTATCTAAATCTTTTTGATTTTTCTTGTTTTGATCTAATGCTTGTTGTCTTATGTCGTTCACAAGCTTTTGGTTTTCCATTCGAGATGAAATCGTAAGGGTATTCATCAAACCCTTTCCGTACTCTGCTCTTTCAGTTAACGGCACGTCAGGATCATTCAGTCGCTCTTTTAGTGCAAGATATTGAGCTTGTTTGCTTTTGTCTTGTTCACCTAGTAAATCAAGCATATCCGATTGACTCTTAATAGTGGCTTTATTTTTTTTCTGCTTCTCCTTATTCAATTGATACTCTTCAATCGTATCTCCGATTTGCCTACCAATNTTCGCCATTGCCTGACCTTGGGTCTGTCCGGCTTGCGCGATTAACTTTGCCGCCGTGTCGAACGATCCGAGCGCTGATCCGTAATTTCCTGAAAAGAATGGTCGTCTAGCCATGATTTGTTATCCCCTAATTTTGGTATCCATCCATTTGCGTATGATTGCTTTGATGCGTGGCTTGTCGCTTATCCAATTCGCGAAGCGTTCTCCAAATTTCAAGTATAAGTTGTAGAACCAATTCGGTGCTTCCGTATCCAACCAACTGCGGAACTGCAACCATTGCGGATTTAACGGTCCATAGACTTCGCGAGCGACCCAGCAAAAACCCCCAATTGCACTTCCAATGCCTTGGTACAATCCTGCTTTAATCGCCGCATCCGCCGCAACATTCGCACCATACATTGATGCCTCATTAGCCGCCATCTGTGAAATAAATCCAAGTCCCGCTTCGGGATTGAGGTATTGCGGACCGCTCTGCAATCCGTATTGAGCTTGTCCAAATACCCCCTGACCCGCTTGTAAGCTTCCACCGCCCGCACGGTTCAAAAGAGAAGCAAATGGGTCCATTGTGGTGCTTGCCTCCAAGCCAGCCAATCGTGTGGATGCGTCAATAAATCCGGCAGTCTGAGCCTGACGCAAACGCTCGGCATCCATGTCCGCTCCGACCTGGCGAAGTTCTTGTTGCATACCTCTACCCAAATCTCCGCTTTGCAAGCCCGCTTCCTGTCCGAGTATTTGGCTTGCAAATGCGCGGTTCTGCATCCTGCGTTGATTGTCCTCGGCAACGCGAGCTTGGGCTTCNGCAATCGCTTCGGACTGATCNAAGGTTCTACCCATCATGGTTGCCCTCGCCCTTGCGGCTTCGGNAATTTGTCGCTCTTCGCGCTCGGTCAATCCCTCACTTAGCGCATCACGGGCATCCCGAATGAGTCTTTGGCGGAGCGGATCGACCTGTATGGTTTCCCCAACCGTTGTAGCGCGTCCGGCATCCACGTCCGCTTGTGTCGCAACTTCATTAAATCGAGCCAATCCCGCATCAGTACCTAATGCCGTTGGAGCGTCAAAGACTGGATCTTGAAATCCCGTGCTTATCATATCGCCAACTTGTGTGGCAGTCCCTGCCTGTACGTCGTCCTGTGTAGCTGGTCGAGTAAGTCTGTCTCGTTGCGCCTCAAGCACTTCCCGCGCACCCGCCAACGCCTCAGTCGTACCTGGACGAAAATCTGCCATTACGTCTTGAAAACGACCTGACAAACGCTCAACGTCCGCAAGATCGGCTTCGCGTTGGCGGGATAAGTTTGCCCGTTGTACGTCCTCGGCAAGAGCAGAAAGACCAAGGAAGTTTCCTTGCGCGTCAAAGCCCGCCTGACGACCCGTATCAACGTTCGCAAATTCAGGAGCAGTCAAATTTCCGATTCCAAACTGCTCGCTTATCTTTTGCAAATCTCCTTCATTATCGTCCAAAAGCTTACGCCCCGCTTCTGCTTTGGATAATCCGTAAAACGGGTTTGTCGGATCATTTTGCGCACCTTCGTACAACGCTGAAAGTTCAGGATTTTGCTCAACGAGTTGCAAGCCACGCTCATCCCTTGACAGTCTGCGCGTCTCCATAATATTTCGCCTGTCGCCCAACAGGTCGATCATGCCGTCACCCTCGCGAACTATCTGACCTTCTTGAAGTAAGGCACGACCTTCCGAATCAAAGCCCTCTTGACCCGCTTTGGTAGGGTCTGCGGGGATATTTGGGTTGGTGTATGTAAGTTTTACTTCCTCTTCTTCTTCTGGGTCTTGAACGCCTCTAGACAAGTCGGTGAAAATCTTATCAGGCAAAACATCCAATTTAGAGGGAAGGCCTTGTTTGCTCGGAATGCTATTATCTGGAAAATAATTAGCCTCTTCACCCTTCGGTATGCTACGGGGATTAGCTCCTGGTAAGAGCCTACCATCTCTTGAGTATATCAATTCCCTGTCGTGAAGAACACTCTCGACGAAAAGGTCGCCATATCCCTCTTCCTTTCCTTTGTCCGTGATGTAGTAATAAGGCTGCCCACTAATTTGACCCGGTCCTTGTTCCATGAGACCGTTGTCGAGTAAGTAATCAGTCGTATTTACAATCCCTCCGGTCATTGGGTTAAATATATCGTTCCCGTACCGAATAAATTCACCGCCCGGGCCTTTGACGCTATCCGTAGCTTGTTCTTCGGGTATTCCAAACCTTCCGTCATCACCTCTCACCACCCTTTGCTCAGTTCCAAGCAAAGTCTGCCGAAGGACGTCGGTGTCAATCTGTGCGGTCTCACGGCGAAGCGGGGCTTCGTACTCGCGTACCAATTCCCTGAGTCCACCTTCGAATTGACTGAAGTCTGCATCTCCTACTTTTGTCCCTGCTAGCAAGGCAACTTGTGCCTCCAACGCTTCGCGCATCCCTTCACCGTATGACGGTGAGGCTGGTTGTGCGGCTATTTTGGTATCACTACAAAAAAGTCCCATTTTTATTCTCCTGTTTGTTTGGCAAAAATATCACTACTCATAACGAGTTTATAACCAAGTTTTTCCATATAAGGTCTGTACGGACTATTTTTTTCGCAAGCCGATAAATACACCTTGTGACCTCTTTCATTCATTATAAAATCGAGCGTATTTTGTAAATACATCGAATCCCGTGGAGTTATCCTTTTGCTATGTTGCCAATTCATAACAAGTGGTATTGCTCCTAAATTCCAAGCTCCTGCAATTTCTCCATTTTTTTCAAGATAGTGCGTGGCAACGCTTACGTCATGATTGTCCGACTCACCCTCACGCATGACACGATCACGAATTTCCTTTGTGGTAATAGGAATTACTTTAGGTATCATATTCATGTCGATATATTTGCCCCCAATGCGACGACTTTCCAATTCGAACCATCGCTCACCGCAACCGTTGCCGCGCCTGAGTTCCCATCCGTTACGAATATTATCTGTCCCGCAGGACTTGCGGATGGTACGCCAGCCACATTGTAAGTNTTCANCGTAATCAGCGTNTCACTCATNGTNCCTCCGGTTATTGCAACCGCACCACTTCCTTGCGTGGCAATCGTGCCAAGGCCAAGGTTTGATCTTGCGGCGCTCGCGGAGGTTGCATTCGTACCACCATCGGCAATTGCTATAGGCGAACTCAACCCGCTCACCGTTCCGCCCGTTATGGCAACGTTGCTCTCGTCTATCGTGACGGTTGGTTCGCCAAGTTGATTGAGCGAGGCGGCAGTAACGTCAACGCCCGTAGCAAACGTAAAACCTCTCGTAACTGACGCAGTAATGGCCATTAGGTAACCGTCCTCCTGGCGTTCAATCCGTTGGCAATCGCTTCCAAGCTAATGTGTCTAAAGCTCGGTCTTCCCGCAGTCACGTCAATTTCAACGTTTGCTCCATATCCCCGAACTCTACCAGTTCCGAATCTAAACAACGCTTCTTCGGTCCCCGAAGCGGTATGCGAAAATACCGTGCTTGTAGTATCGGGATCAATCGTATTTACCTTGATTGTAAAGGCATCGGATGCCACGGTATTCGCTCCGACCTGTCCACGCCTCCAACGTTTGACGTCTACGCTATTGAAAGTGAACGAACGAGTCTTGAGTTTTCCCGCAATTGCAGTCGTTCCCGATTCCGAAGTCGATCCAATCTTACGACCCGAATCATCGGTATTGTTTTCCTCCATTAGATAAAACCCCGTGTCATTACATGCAAAAAGTCTGCGCTTGGTCGGATTACTACCGTGTGAGCAAATTACCCAATCATCAACGTGAAAGGCCAAATCACCAAACATTGCAGGATAATCGTCTTTGCTTATCCATGTTGAAGTGAGAAGATCATATACGAATATTGCATTTGGTACGGTCGAACTCTCCGTAGGTACTGCGATGTAATATTTGTTATCATGTACGACTCCACATGATTTGTCCGCATGGGCAAAGTTAACCTTGTCAAACTCGTCTTGTATCGGGCGAGTCATCGGAATTGTTTCTCCGCTGATTTTCGAAATTGCCACTCCGAGACCTTTTGCCGGATCCGTTCCAGGCGACAATACGATTACTCCATTATCGCTAAGAAAGAAAGTTTGTGGTCCGCTCTGAGCAATACTCTTGCGGGCTACGCAACCATGCTGGCGTGTAATCTCGTAGGTATTTGCCGCACTCACGGTTGCAATGTTGTTGATCATATGGATCGAGTTGCGCATGAACACAATCAACTGATCTTCCTGATATGGGAAGAATCCAACGAGTTTATCCGCGCTTCCCTTATTTATTCTAAACTGCGCGTCTGCGGTCGTGTACTTGTCGGTATTGAGCAAGTTACTCATCAAGACCGTATAGTTCGAATCCGTAGGTTGTGGAATGATCAAACGATTTCTGTGAAAAACTCCGAAGTCCGTATTCGGACATTGTATATTCCCTGCGCCCGGACTTGCATTTGCTTTGACTACAAAATCAGTTGGAGATGCAAAGTCTCCATCCCATTCCAAGGGGGTTTTGTTTTTGCCACGGAACAAAATAAGTTTTTCCAATGACTGCACGAAGGATGCGCCATCCGCATCTGCAACTACCTCGCTACCGGGATAATCAATTGCAATACCCGAATTATTGGCATCATTCCAAATGATTGCTTTTGTCTTGGTTGCAACCACTACGAACTCGGTTCCCGTGGCAGGGTCCGAGAAGAGAGTCGATGCAAATACTCGCTCGTCGCTTCCATTGTAGGTAAGGGTCAAACCGCCAGCCAAGAAATCAATCCCTTTGCGGGTTTCCGCCAAGTCTCCGGTCAGTCTCATATTCTCGCTGGTCTCAACGAATCCACCTTCCAAAGACGTGTTCTCAAGGTACGAATCAATACCACGAAATCCACGATCCCCATCAACAAGCGTGGGATCGTCAAGCGGACCAGATGGAGAATAACGTGGCATTACTTCTTGTTTTTAATTTCCTGATAAAGTTTTAGGCTCATATACGCCAAGGTTACCAAGCCGACCAGGATGCCAATCACCGAGTCAAATGCGGACAAGCCGAACGTTGCGAGCGTTCCGCTCATGCCTACGAATGAAACCCGATCAAACATTATCTTCTGCCTCCTGGTGTAAAATAAAAGCCAATGATTAACGGCAACACGACTGTTGCTTCGAAGAGTGCAATATGTCCCGTTGTAACGACCAAAGGGGCTTGCTCTGCCGGAAAACTGATGAGTCCGAAAAGAAATTCTTTTTTTCCTTCACCTGTAATATTTGTGATGCTGACGAGTGGAACGCTTGGGAAGAGGGTAGTGATGCAGGTGATGAATGAGAGCGTGAACATGCCGATAAGAGCAAGCATCCTACGAGTAGCACGAGTAAAAGCTCCACCAGGCCCACTATTGAGTGTCGCCTGGAATTTAAGAGCGAACTCATTGTTTCTACATTCTCTCGCCATTTCCATTTCATATTTCTGCTGACGAGCATCGGTAATCGCGCCAAACACGCCTTTAAGAATACTCCCCATTGCGGCCGACCCCCCACCGGTAAGGAACAACGTAAGAAGTTCAAACATTTCATTTGTCCTCCAAGCGTTTGAATAAATTCTTCACGTCCTCGCGCCGATCCTCGGCAAGCTTGGTAAGGTGGGCAAGGTCTTTCGATTGTCCCGCGTTTGCTATCTCCAACTGGCGTAGTCGATCATTCATCTTTTCAAGCTCCCACTTGTTGCGTTTAATGAAGAATGCGAGGATGGAGAGGGCAACGCCAACTCCTGCAAACATATAATGGGATATTTCCATGTCATTGCCCAACGGNTCGATACCTTATTTTATCCAGCAGTTCGTCATGCTTTCCCATTTGCTTCTCCAAAAAGGAAAGCCTCATGTTTTGTTCCGCGTCATCGGGTAAAGCCCCAAGTTCTCCCCTTGGCCATTTTACCCTGAACTCACTATTCATATCGACCTCGTGGTGAAGCCTGACGTTCTCATTTCGCAAGTCATCAATGTCGGATTTGATCGTGACGTAGGAGTATGTGGCTATTGCGACCGCGCCAACCGTCTTGGCCATAAAGGCAAGATTTGCCTTTATCTGTGTTTCTTCTCCTACTTCTGCGGCCATTATTGCGTTGCTACTGTCCAATCNTCACCCGCTAGGATTTCAAGAATTTGGGAGTGGGTGTAAGTGTCTTTTCCGTAAAGGAATCGAGGCTTTGCTCCCTCGTACTTGACAAAAGTTTGAGTCTCTTCGTTGTTGTATCGAAGAGTTTCGGCGCTCGTTTCAAACACTTGGCTAAAGTCAACGCTTGCAACGTCGTCCGCATCAATTATGCAATATTTTCTACTCATGAGGGTACGCTTGAACTGAATGCCGCACCGTTTGTCAAAGTGCCATTGTTGCCACCACTTCCCTGATCAGTAACCGTGCTTCCCGTGCCACCATCATTGTCACCCATGCGCCACCATCCGTTTGGACTCAAGTCAGTCAAATCGGAGGGTACGCCCGAATTGTACAAAGCGGCGGTAGCGCTCGCTGAAAGCGGAGTTGACCAAATGGCAACCTCGTCAATTAATCCGTCAAATGCTCGGTCACTTCCGTTTCTAATTCCAACGTCAAAACTTGAAATCGGTATTTTTGCTTTGGATTGATTTCCAACTACTTGACCGTCGTCGTTTTTGACCTGATTGCCATCAAGGTAAATTTCGTAATCTGATCCGGACCATCGTACGGCAAGATGATGCCAGTCGGTATTTATTGATCCTGAGCTTGAAGAGTAGGCATAAGCCCAATCCCCTGTGTACAGAGTTATTAATTCATTTGTGACTGCACCTGTGACGTTGCCTCCCGTTTGAATGCTTGCATAGACGGCCCAAGTGCTTACTCCCGTGAATCCAACCAATGCTCTTGTTACACTTGAATTAGTAATTGTTGCATCCGACTTGAACCAAAGGCTCAGAGTACCCAAGTCGTAGCTTGAGTTCATCAAAACGTGATCATTTGTACCGTCCAGTGAAACGCTGAATAAATTTGATAAGGCTCCACCACCAGCCGCTCGACCACTCGACGTAGCCGACCTTCCGCCTCCGAGTCCGAGGCCAAGGGATATGACGGAATTAGACATTATACGCAATCACCGCGCCACTCGTAAGCGTGACGCTCGTAAATCTTCCGTACAGTACGGTTCCCGCAGAAAGTGTGGTTGCGTCCTGTCCGGTACAGATATCAGCTAAATTCGTGATATTCGAAGATTGCGCGGCAAGCACCGTATCCTCGGTTGCTTGTACCGCAAAAAAGTCTCCCGTGTGAGCGGCAGTATCGTTGATATACTCTCCGCCGTTAAGTCCTAAACCTCTATATTCTGATGCCATGATATTATATTCCTGTGGGTGATGTGGTTCCGTAAGTTATAAATTGTAATTTGCTCGATTGCATTTGTTGCCTTTCGAGCTTGTCAAGTTCTTGGATAATGACCGATTCCGCTTGGGCTTGGATCGGACCCGCTTTTTCAAACTGTCCGTCTGCCAATAAATAATCGGCAAAAGCTCCCAAAATCGCATATTCCGCCAAGAAGTATGGATAATCATCGCCAGCGGAATATCCCGTGAATGGCGCTCGGTACAATACGTAAACCGGAGAAGTGCTTGAATGATCGACCAAAACCGCTTGTCCAAAGTCGGAAGTTGACGTGGAAGAGTGTTCGATGCGAAAGGCCAAGTCCTGACAACTTCCGGTTTCATATGGGTCATGCTCGGTGACTCGCAAAATTTCACCAATCGTATTTCCAAACTCCAAGACTGCAATGATCGTAGCCTCTGCGGTTGCGCCCGAACCCGAACCTCCGCTTATGGTTACTGTTGGAGCGGACGTATATCCCGTACCAGGATTGGTGACTGCGGCTCCATTGACTTCATTGTCCGAGTTTTTGGTAAG
>FUFK010066851.1_pt1 | contig 14130 bp, 12 predicted proteins | sample 1021851 | NCBI WGS metagenome assembly FUFK01 (sample SAMEA51879418, study PRJEB19060) | metagenome | reverse complement strand
TTAAAGTATTTGACTTAAAAATAACTTTGTTCTTTCTTCTTTGGGTTTTTTAAAAAAATGATCAGGTGCTCCCTCTTCAATAATTTTGGCATAATATCTTTATACATTAATTATTTTCAACAGCAAAATTAATCGAGCATTAAAATTTTTAATTTCTATCATCTTATTATTTAAATATATTTATTAAAATTTTATAAATTTAAACTTAGGGCTTGAATTGCAAAAAATAATTATGCTATAATGAACATAAGTGTTGATTTGAAAGTCAGCTTGCGGACACTATAAAAACCTGCTAAAAGGCAAATTACGTGTCCGTGTATCGAAAGGTACGCGGATTTTTTTATTGGCACTTCTTATTAAAAAATACTAAATAAGGAGGTCATAATGGCTGGAATTAATGGCATAGTTAATACGCCAAAAAAAGAACACGGATTAGGCACTAAATCTATACACGCTGGACAAGGTGCTGATCCATCAACAAATTCAAGGGCAGTACCAATTCATGCAACTACATCGTATGTGTTTAATGATACTGACCATGCTTCTAATTTATTTGCGCTTAGTGAATTTGGAAACATATACACTAGATTGCAAAACCCNACGACTGATATTCTTGAACAAAGAATAGCAGCTTTGGATGGAGGAGCTACGGGTTTAGCATTTTCATCTGGTCAGGCTGCAATAAATGCAGCTCTGCTAACTATAGTTCATAGTGGTCAAAATTTTATTTCTTCTACTAGTTTGTATGGTGGTACGTGGACATTGTTCACTCAAACATTCAAAAAGTTAGGAATTGAAGTAAGATTTTTTGATCCTGATGAACCAGAAAAAATTAAAGAACTTACTGATGAAAATACAAGGTGTGTTTATTTTGAAAGTGTTGGGAACCCAAAAAATGATGTACCAGACTTTAAAAAGATAACNGATATTAGTCATAATTTAGGCTTACCAACTATTTGTGACAATACAGTATTAACACCTGCATTATTTAGGCCAATTGAGCATGGAGTTGATATAGTTATACATTCAACAACAAAGTTTATTGGTGGTCACGGTGTTCACATAGGTGGAGCAATTGTAGATAGTGGAAATTTCAAATGGACAGACAATCCTGAAAAATGGCCAGAATTTTGTGGACCTTCTGAATCTTACCATGGAGCTGTCTTAGAGGAAGCTTTAAGACCATTAGGAAACATAGCTTACAATCTTCATATCAGGGTTCACTGGTTAAGAGATACAGGAGCAACAATGAGCCCTTTTGGAGCATGGTCTACACTACTCGGCCTTGAAACATTACACCTTAGAATGCCTCGTCATTGTGAAAATGCCCTAAAAGTTGCTAAATTTTTAGAGTCTCACGATAAAGTTGAATGGGTAAATTACCCTGGCCTTGAAAGTCATTCTCATCATGAAAATGCAAAAAAGTATCTTCCTGATGGTGCTGGTGCAATTTTGGGATTTGGAATAAAAGGTGGAAAAGATTCAGCAATAAAGTTTATTAATAATGTTGAATTAGCAAGTCATTTAGCTAATATAGGTGATGCTAAAACATTAGTGATTCATCCAGCTTCAACAACTCATAGTCAGTTGTCTGAAGAGGAACAAAGATCTGCTGGTGTAAATCCAGAATACATAAGGGTTTCAGTAGGAATCGAGGACGCAGATGACATTATTGATGACCTTGAACAAGCATTAAGTAAAAGTTAAAAAAAGAAAGGATTCCGAGGCAATCGTGATTGCCTCGGAAAAAAATGTCAGAAGAAAAATTTAATTCAGATCTTAATAGGACAGGTGAGCTATCAAATCATGTAAAGTTTTTTGAATACAAGGATACTTTTGAATTGTCGTCCGGAGAAAAACTTAGTGAAATAAAGTTAGCTTATGAAACCTATGGCGAATTAAACAATGAAAAGAGTAATGCTATTTTAGTTTGCCATGCTATCAGTGGAGATTCACATGTTGCTAGGCATGATAAACAAGATTTGCCTGGGTGGTGGGATATAATGGTTGGTCCTGGGAAGTCTATTGATACTGACAAATACTTTGTAATATGCAGCAACGTTATAGGTGGTTGCAGTGGATCAACTGGCCCAAATTCTATAAATCCAAAAACAGGTAAAGAGTTTGGTTCTTCTTTTCCAGTAATAACAGTTGAAGACATGGTAAGTGCCCAAAAATTGTTAATTGATTATTTTGGAATTGAAAAACTTTTGTGTGTTACCGGAGGTTCAATGGGTGGATTTCAGTCAATGCAATGGGCTATCCAGTTTCCAAAGAAAGTAGAAAGTATAATACCAATTGCAACTTCTCCAAGGCTTACTAATCAGGCATTGGCCTTTGATATTGTTGGTAGAAATGCAATCAAGACTGACCTTAATTTTAAAAAAGGAGATTATTACCAATCTAATGAAAAGCCAGAAGATGGCCTTGCAATTGCAAGAATGNTGGCTCANATAACTTATGTGTCAAATGATTCACTTAAAAGAAAGTTTGATAATTCAAGGTATGACCCTAAGGACATATCGACTGAATTTGAAAATAGATTTTCAGTTGGGTCATATCTGGCATACCAAGGTTCAAAATTTGTNAACAGGTTTGATGCAAATAGTTATATAACTTTATCTACTGCAGTAGATTATTTTGATATTGGGCAAAATATTACAGAGATCTCTAAAACACTAGAAAAAAGTAACTGCAAGTGGTTAGTTATTAGTTTTTCAAGTGATTGGCTTTACCCTCCGTTTCAATCTGAAGAAATTGTGAATGCATTAATAAATTTGGACAAGTCTGTTTCATATAGTTGCATTAAAAGTAATGCTGGCCATGACGCCTTTCTTCTTGAGAGAGGTTATGGAAAACTTTCTTCATCTTTCTTAGAAAATATTACTGGAATTTCTTCATCAAAGAAATCAAAAAATCTAAGCAGATCAACTACAAATATATTTTTTGATGAGAGGATAGATTTGAAGTTCATAACTGATTTAATTCATGACAATGAAAGAGTACTTGATCTGGGTTGTGAAGATGGAACGCTACTTGAAGAACTAAAGAAAAAAAATTGTAAGAAATTAGTTGGAGTTGAAATTGATAACAAGAAAGTTGTTGAAGGTGTTTCAAAAGGAATTGAAGTAATAAATTTGGACATTAACACAGGCCTCAAAAGATTTAATGATAATCAGTTTGACGTGGTGATATTGTCTCAAACCCTACAATCCATAAAAAATGTTGATGAGACAATTGAAGAAATTTTAAGGATATCTAAAAGATCTATAATTTCGTTTCCAAATTTTGCATTTAAGCCATTGAGAGAAATGCTTTTTAATCAAGGAAAAGCTCCAAAAGCTGAAGGTTTGTATGGATATAATTGGTACAATACTCCTAACAGAAGATTTCCTACAATACTTGATTTTCAAGAATTCTGTAACGACAAAGCTATAAAAATAATTGAAGATTATTTTTTGAACACACAAGAAAAANAGATAGTTAAAGAAGACCCTAATTTGAATTGTGATACTGCAATATTTGTGCTCAGTAAAAATTAAAGAAGATTAATACCTTTTTTATCGAGGGTTCTAATCTCCCTNGTAGTAAGCTTAACCTTATATTTTTTACCATCAATGATAACTGTCTTATTTTGTATGTTAGGTTTAAACATCTTTTTGGAAGCATTCATTGCATGGCTTCTACTCTGCCCAAATTGAGGCGTTGCTTTTGGTTTTAAACCTAATTTTTCTCTAATATTCATAATAGTATGTTGATAATATTTGATTTAATATTAATAATATGACTACAAGATAGTATCAATTAAATTTAATAATGAAAAGTAATGATATTAATTAATTCAGAAAATAAATATAACGAAGTCCAATTAGCTTATGGCAAAAANGGTTATAAATTAAAAGTTCCTGCAAATTTTGATGTTATAGAACCAAAATTTATTAAAGAAGTTGGGAGTGCTAAAGAAGAAATTAATAAGGCATTATTATATCCAATAAACTCTAAGCCATTAAGATCATTGCTGGAAGGTAAAAATGATATTGCAATCTCAGTTTGCGATATTACTAGAGCTCAACCCAGAAAAGTTGTAATAGAAACAATTGTTGAACACATTAAAGATCTAATCCCAATTTCAAATATCAAAATTTTAATTGCAACAGGCACCCATAGAGCAAATACAAAGGATGAGTTAATTGAAATGCTAGGCAAAGACATTGTTGAAACATTAAATGTCATTAATCATGTTTGTGATGATAAAGAATCATTAATTGAAATGCCTACTTCACTTGATGACGTGAANGTATTGCTCAATAAACANTGGGTTAATGCTGATTTTAGGATTACAACAGGATTTGTAGAGCCTCATTTTTTTGCAGGATTTTCAGGTGGCTCAAAGCTTGTAGCACCCGGATTAGCAGGTTTGAAAACAATAATGAAATTACATAATTACAAAAGATTAAATAATCCAAATTCAATTTGGGGAGAAGTTGAAAAAAATCCAATTCAGCAAGATGTAAGAAAAATTGCAAAGGAAACCGGAGTTGATTTCACATTAGATGTAGCTTTAAATCGAGACCAAAAGATTACAAATGTTTTTTCTGGGGACTTAATTGATTCTCATAATGAAGCTTGTAATTTTGCTAGAGAAACAGCCATGGTCCAGGTTAGTCAACCATACGATTTAGTAATCACTTCTAATTCTGGTTATCCATTAGATCAAAATCTATACCAAACCGTAAAAGGTCTTTCAGCAGCATCTCAAATAGTTAAAGATAATGGTGAAATATTATGCCTTTCTGAATGCTCAGATGGCATACCCAGTCATGGAAAATTTTATTCTTTACTTTCTGAATTTAGTGACCCAGAACAAGTAGAGGGAATGTTGTCTGATCCAAATTTTCATTGCCAAGACCAATGGCAAGTTCAGATTCTCTCTCAAATTGCAAAAAAATCTAACATCAATTTATACACTGAAGGACTGTCAGACAAAGAAATTGAAAATGCATTTATGTTTAATGCTCCTGATCCACAAAGATTCATTGACCAAAAGGTAAAAGAAAATATAAATATTAGAGGATGCGTTCTTCCTGAAGGACCAATTACAATTCCTGTATTGAAAAATAATTAAAAAATTTAATTTTTAAGGTAAAATAATAATAGATATTTTATTTTTGGAGAAAACTCATGATATTAAAGAATAATAAATATAACGTAATCGGAACAAGACCCATTAGGCATGATGGTCTTGAAAAGGTAACTGGCAAAGCTGTTTATAGTGCTGACGTTCAGCTTCCAAATATGTCATTTGGCGCAATTCTTAGAAGTCCATATGCTCATGCAAAAATAGTTTCAATTGATACATCAGAAGCAGAAAAACTTAATGGTGTTTTTGCAGTAATAACCGGTAAAGATTTTCAAACTGGAATTGATAAAGATATTGAAATTGGTGAAGGGATTGCAAACTTTAAATGGGACAGCATGAATATTATGGCAAGAGACAAAGTTGTTTATTTTGGTCATGCAGTTGCAGCAGTGGCAGCTAAAGACAGGAATACCGGATTGCAAGCTTTAAAGAAAATAAAGGTTGAATACGAAGAATTGCCACCAGTACTAGATGTCGATGAAGCTGTAAAAAAGGATTCGGTTGTTATTCAAGATGACTTTAAAGGGGTTGAAATTAATGGTGAATTATCTTCAAAAAATGTTGCTGATTACTTTCAGTTTAACTTTGGTGATGTAGATAAAGGTTTTAAAGATTCTGATTATGTAATTGAAAAAGATTATTCAATGCCCATGGTGCACCAAGGTTATATNGAACCTCATGTTGCAGTCGCTCAATGGGGAGAAGACGGACGGTTGACATTATGGACCTCTACTCAAGGCGCTTTTCCTGTAAGGACTCAAACTGCAGGCATTTTAGGTATGCCTGAATCAAGAGTGAGGGTTATGCCTGCTGAAATTGGTGGAGGATTTGGAGGAAAAACTAGAGTTTATTTGACACCATTGGCAGCAATGCTATCTAANAAATCCAATNGACCAGTGAAAATTGTTATGGACCGACCATCTGTNTTTGATGCAACAGGACCAGCTCCTGGTGGAAAAATTAAAATTAAAATTGGTGTAACCAAAGATATGAAAATTAAATCTGCTTATTCAGATCTTCGGCTTGAGGGAGGTGCATTTGGAGGTTCAGCAGTTGGTGCATCAGCTAAATGTGTGTTTTCATGTTATGAAATCGAAAATACAAAGATTGATGGATATGATCTGGTTGTAAACAAACCAAAATCTGCCGCCTATAGAGCCCCTGGATCACCTCAAGTATCTTTCGCTATGGAAGTTACTATAGATGAAATATGTAATGAAAACGGTTGGGATCCATTAGAATTCAGAATTAAAAATGCTTCCAAAGAAGGAACTAGAAGGGGTGATGGACCTAAATTCCCAAAAATTGGAAATCTCGATGTTCTTGATGCTGTTAAAAAATCTAAACATTGGAATAGTGATAAACCTGCATCAAAAAATGGGAGGCTTGTAGGAAGAGGTATAGCTAGTGGATACTGGATGAATGGAGGAGGAAAATCCTCAGTAACTTTATCATTAAATGATGATGGAACTGTAACGCTACTTGAAGGTAGCTCAGATATTGGTGGAACAAGACCAAGTATAGCAATGCAAGCAGCCGAGATATTAGGCCTCAACGCTACTGAAATGTTTCCTAGAATTCCAGATACTGATGGAGTTGGATACAACGGAATGACAGGTGGAAGTAGAACAACTTTTGCTACTGGTTGGGCAGCAGTTAATGCAGCCAGAAATATGATTAAAGAACTCAAAAATCGTCTAAGCATGATATGGGAGATAGAGGCAGAAGAAATAGCTTTTGACAATGGTATTTTCTCATCAAAATCAGACTCTGAACTTTCAATTAATATAAGAGATCTAGCAAAAAAACTTGATGGAACTGGTGGCCCTGTGAGCTCTGTCGGTTCAGTTGACTTGGATTCAAGTACACACGGATTTGGTACTCATATAGTTGATTTAGAAATTGATCCTGAAACAGGTAAAACTGACATAATTAAATACACTGCAGTACAAGATGTGGGGCGAGCAATTCACCCCTCATATGTAGAAGGTCAAATTCAAGGTGGAGCTGCACAAGGAATAGGGTGGGCTTTAAATGAAGAGTACTTCATTAATGAAAAAGGGAAAATGTTGAATTCAAGTTATCTTGATTACAGGATGCCTACTGCATTAGACCTTCCAATGATAGATACAATACTTGTTGAAAATGAAAATCCAGAACAACCCTTTGGAGTAAGGGGTGTTGGAGAAGTCCCAATTTGCCCTCCGTTAGGTGCAATATCAAATGCAATAAAAGATGCTCTTGGAATAAGGCTAAATGACCTTCCAATGAAACCATCTGTTATACTAAAGGCCTTATCTAAAAAATAAGGAGAGGTTATCATGCATTTAGGCGCGGCATCTATGATTGGCGCAACTGCTTCAAACGGTTCAGATAATGGTGTTTCTGAGGACTTTGATATATTAAAGTTCACAAATGACGACTTGAAAGAAGTTTCATCTTTAGGTTACACAGTTCACAATATTGTTGTAAATGACCCAAATATGATATCTGATCAAGACATAAAAAAAATAAAAGATATCTTCAATAAAAATTCTTTAATAATTGGTCAAACCAACGGTAGGTATGGAGGAGATTTAGTAAATCCAGATCAAACTATTAGGGGCAACTGCATTAAATTTGTTCAAGATATGTGTGAGTTGACTTCAAAACTTGAAGCGCCTAACACATATCTTAGACCAGGAAGTATTAATACAAATGGCCCTTGGCTTCCTCACCCTGAAAACCATACTGATAAAGTTTTTGACAGGCTTGTTAATTCTACAAAAGAAATAATAACTGTTGCTGAAAATGAAGGTGTTATGCTTAGCCTTGAAGGCGGGTATGTTTCTCCTATTTTCTCAGCAAAAAGAGCAAAAGAATTTATTGATGCAGTTGGGTCAAAGAACTTAGGATTTAATCAAGATCCTGTAAATTTTATTTCTAGTATTGAACAAGCATACAATACTAGAGAATTCCTTGAAGAATTTTTTACTTTACTTGGTAACCATACTTTAGGTGCTCACTTAAAAGACTTTACTATAATTGATACCTTGTTATTAAGATTTGAAGAAGAATATATTGGTAGCGGGATGATGGATCAAGCATATTTCTTAAAAAGAATGAATGAGATTTGCCCTGATGCTCATATCTTAGTAGAACACATTCCAAGAGATAAATTTGAACCTTCATATCATGAAACTATAGAGTATTCTAATGCTGCTGGAATAGAATGGGAAAGTTACAAATAATGAAACTAGATCTTTCACAGAAAAATGTATTAATTACAGGTGCTGCTACCGGTATGGGCAGGTCTTCAGCGTTAGAATTAGCACAGCATGGAGCAAATATATCTATTGTGGATATAAATCAAGATGGCCTTAACGAAGTATCTGAAAAATTAAAATCTATGAACGCGAACTTTACTTCAGACCTTATGGACGTGACTTCTATAAATGAAGTAGAAGATAAAATTGAAAAAATTGAACAATGGTTTGAAGGAGGAATTAATTGTTTAATTCATTTTGCTGGAGTATTAGAAGGGTCAGTAGTAGATATAGATGAATTAACCCCAGAAACATGGAATAGGATAATAAATATTAATCTTAATGGGACATATAATGTTACAAGAGCAGTTGCTAAACATATGAAAAAAAGAAATTCTGGGGTTATATTATTAACTTCATCTGGAGCTGGAGTAGAAGGGCCTGGCTCTTCAGCACCGTACAGTTCTAGTAAAGGTGGCACACATGGACTTACATTACATCTTCAGCAATATTTAGCTAACAAAGGCATCAGAATACATGATATTTTACCTGGAAGTATTAGATCTCCATTAAAGGAAGGTCAACTTAATGAGGCATTTAAAAATACTGGAGATAAAGAAGCTTTCGATGATCAGAATAATGATCTTGGTGATCCGGAAGGTGTCGCTAAAATAGTTGCATTTATAATTAGTGATGAAGCAGATTATCTAAGAGGAAGCATAAGAACAAGATGAGTTTCAAGCCTTTAAAAATAAAAGTAATTCAAGAAATTCAGCATCATGAATGCAATGGAAAGTGTACTGGTAAAAATGGGAATGATGGTTACTGTTATCATGAAAATGGAACAAAGCACAAGGTAGGTTTATGCAAAAGGAAGCATAAAGTATGAAAATAAAAAGTGTAAAAGCGGTAAGTAATAATTACCCTAGAATACCTCAAAAAACTAAACCAAGAGAAAATGATAAGTTTGCTGGAAAAATTGCTACTGGTGCTCCTATGTCTACTTCCCTAGGCGGAAGATATTTCCATAAAAATGATTGGTGGGACAAGGCATTGAGAAAAGATATTGGGGCGGGAATTGAACGAGACGTTGGTTGTATTATTGAAGCCGAAGATGGCAGCTGGGGATTTGGGTTTTCAGATAGAGGAAGAATAACCGCATCAATTATTGATGATTATTTGGCTCCAAATTTAATTGGCAGAAGTATTTTTGAAACTGAAAAAATTTATGACATGATGACAAGAATACTTTCACCAATTGGGTCAAATTCTTTTTCATCACGAGCCATTAGTGCAGTTGATTTAGCACTTTGGGATTTAAAAGGTAAGGTTCTTGAAAAGCCAGTATATGAATTATTGGGAGGATCAATTATTGAAAAATTACCACTCTATGCAAGCTCAAATAATACTGAGTGGCTGAAAGAATTAGGATTCAAAAATTTCAAAAGATTTATTTCTTATGGCCCTAGAGATGGAATAGATGGTTTAAAAAAAACCGAAGATGAAATTGCTAAAACTCGAGATTTAATCGGATATAAATCTGACTTAATGCTAGATTGTTGGCTTAGCATGGACATAGAAACAACTGTAAAATTATCTCAATTACTACAACCATTTAAATTAAAATGGATTGAAGACGCTCTTATTTCTGAAAGTATTAATCAATATGAAATTTTAAGGAACAGAATTCCAAACGAAACTCTATCAACGGGAGAACATTGGTATGGGGTGTATCCATTTTTTCATGCTGCCTCCAAAGGTATTATAGATATTTTGCAACCAGATATTACCTGGGTTGGTGGTTTGTCGGCAATAATAAAAATAGTCCATATAGCAGAAGCGGCTGGTATTGATGTTATTCTGCATGGAGGAGGAGGTTCGGCATTTGGTCAGCATGCATCTTATGGGTTAACAGGAATTTCTATGATTGAATGNTCAGGTCCNGTGATAACACCAATTGGGGTTCCATTAGAAGAAAAAGAAAGGTTTCCAGGAACTCCNGTTCCAAAAGATGGAACAATTACNCCTTCTGATGCACCTGGTTTTGGGTTAGAAATTAAAAGAGAGTGGTTTCCAGATTTCAATTAACAATTCTTATTTGATTATAAGGTATTTTAATTTCAGCCTCATCAAAAGCTATTTTGATATCTCTTATTAACTTAGTTCTAACATCCCATTGCTTGCCGGGCAAAGTTACGCCGACGAATTTCAGCTTTATTCCTGAGTCAGAGAATGAAGTTATCGTAAATACTTTTGGACTTTCTTTTACGAATTTACCGACATCTGGGTCATTTGATATTTTTGATCCAATTTTATTAAGTATATTGATAATATTTTCTAAATCATCTTCATAAGAAACATATATTTCGATATTTACTCTGGACCATTGACTAGTTAAATTTGTAATTATATCTGTTGAACCATTTGGAATAATATGTAGAGCCCCGTCTAAATCTCTAACAAGAATTCTTCTTAAATTTAAGTCTTCTACTAAACCCGCCCTCCCATTAATCTTTACTATATCGCCTTTTCTTAATTGATTTTCAGCTATAATCAACATCCCTTGAATTACATCTTTTACTAGGCTTTGAGAGCCAAGACCTAATGCAATTCCGAGAATTGAAATTCCTGCAACAAGAGAAGTAACTGGCACTCCAAGTATAGACAATATTGTTAATAATGCTATTAATACTACAAATATTCTTAATACACTTCGTATAACAATTGCAAAAGTTTCGACTCTTTTTTCATTTTCTTTTGCTACATCATCTGATCGTTTACTTGAATTTAAATAAAGTTTAATTAAATTAGGCATAATAGTTCCTGCAATTCTTAGAGATATGTATGCAAGAATTAAGACAATTAGTATTGGGACTCCATTTGAAATTATTAATCTATAGGAAGCGCCTAAAGCCCAATTAAATCCTTCATCACTTTCACCAACATTTAATATTGAAAGTATTCCGAAAAAGCTAGGNATTCCAACAACAANAAGTGCAATAATAATTACACTGATATTTTTTACATTATCGACTATTTTTTTCGAACTNGGATCGCTAATTTTTTCAGAATCAATCCCAACTAACTTTAATCCTTTAAAAATTAACAATGAAATTGCCCACACCCCAACAATTCCAGCAACACCAACAAGGATTAACCATACTCCTTTTTCAAGAAACCATATATTAAATGTATTTTCCATATAATTATNTTAATTTTGCTCTTTTCCCATACTGAATATAAAAAAAATGTAAAATAGCATGATGAAATTTATTTTAGAAAATAAAAAAGGATTATTGTTATGCATAACCATATCTATAGTCAGCTATATTTTTCAATATATTGAAACCTTAATTTTTAATTCAAAGATTTTTGATGTCCTGATCATTTCATTATTAATTGGCATATTAGTAAAAAATATTCCAAAAAATATTCCAAGTTTTTTTTCAAGAGAAGATAAAGCTCCTAAATTTGTTTCTAAAAACTTATTGGAATTTGCTGTTATTCTTTTAGGATTTAATATTAATTTTTCTATTTTAAAAGAAAGCGGGATTTCATTAATTTCTATATCTGTAATTTCTGTTTTTTTTGGCATGCTCCTAATATTTTTATTGTGCAGAACTATCTTAAGGCTTGATAAGACTGTATCAATACTTGTTGCGACAGGAAATTCAATTTGTGGAAATTCTGCTATCGCAGCAATGGCTTCAGTGATTAAATCTCCTTCAAATCATGTTGCCTCTGCAATAAGTTTTAGTGCAGCCATTGGCCTAATTCAAGTAATTTTCTTACCTATATTATTTACAGTTATGTCAATCACTGAATTTCAGTATGGCGTAGTTGCTGGTCTATCAGTATATGCGGTACCACAGGTAGTTGCTGCTTCATTTGTTATNGGAAATGAAGCAGGTTTAATTGCAACACAAGTAAAACTTCTAAGGGTATTGATGCTGGGGCCTTTAATATTAATGGTTGGATTGTTTTATAAAAAAGATAATGCAGATGTATTTTCAAATAACAAGATTAGTACCTATATACCTTGGTTTGTGGTTGGATTTATTCTTGCATCAATAATAGGTTCAGTAGAGATAATTCCAGAAAGCTTAATTAATATTATAAATAATATTAGCAAGATATTGTTTTCTATATCTATGGCTGGCATAGGACTTACAGTTGCTTTCAAAGACTTAAAAGTATCAGCCTTAAAAATTTCATTTGCAGTTCTATTTTCTTCCGTCTTGATGATAGGATTTGCAACTGTAGGAATAATTTTATTTAACCTTTAAATTAATTCTTTTAGTTTTAATCCGATTTCTGTCGGCGAATCAGCTATATAAACCCCTGCAGATTTTAATGATTTAATTTTTTCTGAAGCTAAAGCTGACTTTCCTGTAATTACAGCCCCTGCGTGACCCATTCTTCTTCCTTCAGGCGCAGTTTGGCCAACTATACTAGCAACAACTGGCTTTGAAATTGACTCTTTTATCATTTTTGCTGCAGCTTGTTCTCTAGTTCCTCCGATTTCACCTATCATAACAATTGCTTCAGTATTTTGATCTTCTTCAAACATTTGCAATACATCAACAAAAGATGTTCCATGTAAAGGATCGCCTCCAATTCCAACACAAGCACTTTGACCTATTCCNAGCATAGTAAGCTGAACAATTGCTTCGTAAGTAAGNGTNCCACTTCTNGATACAACTCCAACNTTTCCTTCAGAAACAATGCTTCCTGGAATTATGCCTACTTTNAGTTTCTTGCTAGGTATTAAAAATCCTGGACAGTTAGGNCCAATGAGNCTAACTTTTTTTCCTTGGATATAATTATTTACTTTTAACATATCGTTTACTGGAATCCCTTCNGTAATACAAACAACTGTTTCAATTCCTGCATCTACCTGCTCAATTATTGCATCTGATGCAAATGGTGCAGGCACAAAGATTAGGCCAATATCAGGAGAGGTCTGTTTTACTGCATCTTNTACACTTCCAAAAATTGGTATTTCATTGAAACTTTCACCAGCTTTAGTTGGATGAACACCTGCAACAACTTGAGTNCCATAATCAATACATTTCTGAGTCTGAAAGCTCCCATCTCTTCCTAAACCTTGAACTAAAACTTTATTCGAATCTTTATTTAAAATACTTTTCATTTTCCTAACCTTTTGTTAATTTCTTCTGCTGCACTTGGCANATCATCAGAAAAATAAATTTCCATATTTGACTCTTTTAAAATACTTTTAGCTTCTTCTGAATTTGTTCCTCTTAATACAACTACCATAGGGACAGATTTATTATATTTTTTAAACCCTCCGATAATTCCTTTGGCAGCAACGTCACACCTCAGTATTCCCCCGAATAGATTTACCAAAATTAACTTTACGTCAGAATCTGAGGTTATAATGTTATACGCTTCGGTTATTCTTTCTTCTGATGCACTGCCTCCAACATCAAGGAAGTTTGCAGGAAGTGCTCCAGCCTTCATTGTTATGTCCATAGTTGCCATAGCAAGCCCGGCACCATTTACCATACAACCGACTTCACCCCCATTTAATTTAATATAAGCAAGATCATTTTTTTGAGCATTGAGTTCAGAATTATTTATTTGCGATTCGTCAAACAACTCAATTAAATCTTTATGCCTAAACAATGCATCATCATCAATTGTAATTTTTGCATCAAGGGCTATTAAATTATTACCATCAACCAGCGCAAGAGGATTAATTTCAATAAGTGTACAATCACG
>FUFK010060856.1_pt1 | contig 14132 bp, 14 predicted proteins | sample 1021851 | NCBI WGS metagenome assembly FUFK01 (sample SAMEA51879418, study PRJEB19060) | metagenome | reverse complement strand
TAGATTAGATATTAGCCCGGGTGGCGGAATTGGTAGACGCGACGGACTTAAAATCCGTTATTCGAAAGGATGTGGGGGTTCGAGTCCCCCCCCGGGCACCTAATTATTATTCGCGTATTTTTCAAGTCGAAATTAAAAAAATATTTATATTTTGTATAAATTTTTATCAAGAATAATAAAATGTAAGAAGCTAAAAATACCTTTATTTTTAGCATACGTACGTATACACAAAGGAAAGAAATATGAAGAAACCATTATTGGTTAGTTTCTTACTCTTAACTCTAATTCTTGGAGCTTGTGGTGGCGGAAGCCTTGAAGGCGAAGAAGTCACAATCACAGGTGCTTTGATCGGTTCAGATCAAGATGGATTTAGAGCTGCGTTCGAACCATTCATGGAGGAAACTGGAATAATTGTTTCCTATCAAGGTTCTGACAACTTTGAGCAAGAAATTCAAATTCAAATGGAGTCTGGTGATACACCTGACTTCGCATTATGGCCACAGCCAGGTGCTGTTGTCGATGCCGCTAATAGAGGATACCTAACCCCACTCGCAGATCTAGATATTGATCTTGATGAGTATCAAAACAACTTCTCATCCTACCTTGTAGGACTAGGAACTGTTGATGGTGTTATCTATGGTGGAGCTAATGCAGCTAACCTTAAGAGTATTGTTTGGTACCAACCAGCAGAATTCGAAGCAAGAGGATATACAGTTCCAACTACTTGGGACGAGATGATTGCACTTGCAGATCAAATTGTTGCTGACGGAATGAATCCATTCTGTTTCGGTATGTACTCAAACGGTGCATCAGGTTGGTTAGCAACTGACTGGATGGAAGACATCATGCTAAGAACCGGAGACGGTGTTGAGTCCTACGATAAGTGGGTAAGTCATGAAATGCCTTTCAATGATCCAATTGTTAAAAACGCTGCAACCCTTTTGAGCACAATCATGCATACAGAAGGTTATGTTGTAGGTGGTACAGATGCTATCGTCTCAACTTACTTCGGTAACGCGCAAGATCCTATGTTCTCAAAAGATGCAAATGGCAACCCAGGTTGTTTCATGCATAGGCAAGCATCCTTCATTACAGGATTCTGGCCAGAAGGTGAAAAAGAAGGTGCGGGTACAATTACAACTGTATTCCCATTCCCTTCAATTGACCCATCATTGCCAGCTGCTGCTTTAGGTGGTGGTGACATGTGGGGTGCATTTAATGATAGAGATGCAACAAAAGCTGTTGCAGAGTTTATGTTAAGTGCAGAATTCTACAACAATGTAGCTCCTAGACCAGACAATGCAAGATTAAGTGCACATACTGGTTTTGATACTTCATTGTATGCAGCTCCAATCAACAAAATTCTTGGAGATACAATCGCTGCAGCATTAAGTGCAAACTCATTCAGATTTGATGCGTCTGACTTAATGCCACCAGAGGTTGGTGCTGGTTCATTCTGGAAAGAAATGATGAACTTAGCTGTTGAAGGTCCAGGATATATTGATACTGCATTAGACACTATCGAAAAATCTTGGCCATAAACCAGGGCTTTTTTAAGTAAATTGATAGCCACCCTATTTGGGTGGCTATCTTTTATAAGCTAAAATAAAACAATTGAAATGAAGCAACAAACACAACAAGAAAAATTAAAATCGATTGGCATTTCAATGCTGGCATTAGGATTTTTTCCATTAATTTGGTTTTTGTTTCAAGCAATCTTATTTAGAGAACTAACAGAAATTATTTCTAGAAATTTATTAGTTGTTTTTGCTCTCATTATTGGTTCTACTTTTGTGTTTTTATTATTTTTAGGTATGGATAAGATAATAAAATTATCACCTAAAGAGAATAGAGAATCATTAGAAGCAAGAATGTTTGCTGGTCCTTCGTTATTTATGATTGCTTTGTTTCTTTTTTATCCGGCAATTAGAACTTTTTATATTAGCTTTAAAGATAGATATAGTAATGATTTTGTTGGTTTTGAAAATTATAGATGGGCGTTTTCTGATCCAGAAATGCTGGTAACTATTAGAAATCAAATAATTTGGTTAATTTTTGTTGTTTTCTTTGTTTTGTTAATTGGGTTAGTTGTGGGTTGGTTATCTGACAGGTTAAATAAAGGTGAAGCATTCTTTAAGTCAATTGTTTTTATGCCAATGGCTATATCTGCTGTTGGAGCTAGTGCAATATTTAAATTTATTTACGAATATAGACCACCTCCATTAACTCAAATTGGAATAATAAATGGAATAAGAGTATCCGTAGACCGTCTTGGTACTCAGTGCATGAATAACAGAATTATTGATGGTGTATTTAATGGTTTTGATAATCCTAACTGCTTGAAACCCATTGGATGGCTTCAACAAAGAGACATGTCAAATTTACCATTTGCTCAAAACTTAAATCCAGATGGTTTTATAAGTAGCATTTTGGTAAATCTTCCAATAAATACAATGTTGCTAATGGTCATTATGATCTGGATGTTCACAGGATTTGCAGCAGTTGTATTTTCAGCAGGAATTAAAGCAATACCAGCAGAAATTATGGAAGCAGGACAAATAGATGGTGCATCAGAGCTGAGAGTATTCAGGTCAATAGTGATTCCGTATATTAAAAGTACAATTATCGTTGTTGGAACATACATGGTTGTTACAGTCCTGAAAGCTTTCGATATTATTTATGTATCAACCAGAGGAGACCTGGAAACAAACTTACTTGCTGTAAAAATGTTAGATGAATTTTCAAAGTATAGAAATTTTGGTAGATCAGCTACAGTTGCGGTTTTAATCTTTGTTTGTGTTCTACCAATTATCGTTGGTACAGCTATTAGAGAAAGAGAAAATACACAATCATGAACAGAAATACTCAGAAGTGGTATGACAAACCTGTTACAAAAATAATTCTAATAACGATTGCTTTTACTTGGATATTTCCAGTATTTGGATTTGTATTAAGTTCTTTCAGACCTGGTGAGGCAATTAAAAGAGAATCATGGTGGGATGCTATATATACAGGTAAATTATGGACTGAGTTGACATTGGCAAATTACTCTGAGATTTTCTTTGCTGATAATCTAGATAGGTCATTTTATAACTCATTTGCTGTAACGATTCCATCTACAATCATTCCAATCACCATTGCTGCGTTTGCTGCATATGCGTTTGCTTTTATGGAGTTCAGAGGCAAAGAACCATTGTTTCTTTTAGTTGTCGCATCGATGATTATTCCTTTGCAAATGTCTTTGATTCCACTAGTTCAACTATTTAAGAGTGGTGTAGAAGTGTTTGGTCTTCCAATAATTCCTGCATTAGACATTAACGGAACATTTGTGGCAACGTGGTTTGCTCATTCAGGTTTTGGCTTGCCATTAGCAACTTTTTTACTTAGAGACTTTATGATGAGTTTACCAAGAAGTGTAATTGAATCTGCCAAGATTGATGGTGCCAGCAATATGACAACATTTTTCAAACTAGTTCTGCCTCTTTCAGTCGCTGGTATTGCAGCTTTTGCAACATTTCAGTTTTTATGGGTTTATAATGATTTTCTTGTAGCCAATGTATTTCTAGGTGTTTATAAACCCGAAAATCTAGTTGTAACATCCCACGTTTCACAGCTTGCTGTAGGTGCTTACGGTGAAGCATGGCATCTTAGAACCTCAGGGGCAATCATATCTATGATTGTTCCTTTAACAGTATTCTTCAGTTTGCAAAGATTTTTCATTAGAGGATTAATCGGCGGAGCCGTAAAGGGTTGAAGCCCGGTAAATTACTAATATTTTCATTATTAATTTTTTGTTCTAACCTAACTACTTATTCATACACAATTGACTCTGATGATAACAACATTATTGAATCTCAACTTTCAATTAATATTGAATACCTATCGAAAGATAAAGTAAAAGTTACTGTTCAATCTTTTCCAATTTCAGATACAAATATTGAAAGTTACAACTTAGTATTCGATATGAAATTTAGGGAAGATTATGAAGGTGATTTTACCGGAGTTTGTATTGGCCCAAGTTGGGAGAAATTTGGACCAGGTGAGTTTTCTTTGGAACTAGAAAAGAAAAATAATTTCAAAAAGACGATTATTGGAGAAATAAATCTAAGTGAGGATGATAGATGCGATAGTTATTTTTATTATTTACGTTTTTTAGACATTCAAACAATTGATGGAGATAATTATTTAGTAGGCGTTGCAACTGACTACGCAGGAGAGTATCCTGATGCGCCATATATTTGGAAGCAAAACAAATTAAAACAAATAGAAGTAATAGGCACTAGTAATATAGAGAAATATAGTATAAATTTTGAATTGAGTAATTGACATGAAAGTTGGAATAGATTGGGGAGGTACAAAGATTGAAGCCATTGTGCTTGATCCATCAACAGGAAAAGAACTTTTAAGAAAACGCGTTGATGCACCCAAAGAAAATTATGTTGAAATAATTAATACAGTATATAAATTAATTACTGATATCTCTTCAGGTTTTACAGAATTCACTGTAGGAATTGGAATGCCTGGATCGCTACATCCTAAAACAGGTTTAGTTCAAGTTTCAAATACTGAAGCTTTAGAAGGGCAAGATGTTAAGAAAGATTTAGAAAGCAAGCTTGGATTTGAAGTAAGAATTGCAAACGATGCAGATTGCCTTGCAGTATCTGAATCAATAGATGGCGCTGGACAAAATTATGATTCTGTATTTGCAGTAATTATGGGTACTGGAGTAGGCGCGGGTTATACTTTCAGAAAACAACTTGTTGTAGGTCCAAATAAATTAACTGGAGAATGGGGTCAAAATCCTATCCCAGGACCAATGGACGATTATGAAAAGTCAGTTCAGAGACATTGCGGGAGAATAGGAGCAATTGAGGTTTTTCTATCTGGTCCAGGTTTAGAAAATTATTATTCGTTTGTTACTAATCAAAAAAAACCTTCGAGAGAGATAGTTGATAATTTTAGAGAAGGGGATAAAAACTCAGAACAAGTCATGGATAAATATTTTGAACGTACAGCACGTGCNTTTAGCTCTGTAGTTAATCTCTTAGATCCCGATGTAATAGTTTGTGGCGGAGGGATGTCAGATATTGAAGAGCTGTATGAAGAAGTACCAAAGAGAATTATTCCATATATTGCCTCTAATTTTTTTAATACTCCAATTTTAAAATCTAAACACGGTTCTTCAAGCGGTGTAAGAGGTGCAGCTTTATTATGGGATTAAACCTTGAATAAAAAAATATTATTTTTTTCTTTAACTGTTTTAATTATTATTACATTTTCATTTCTTGCATTTGACCCACCAGAAGTTGTCATTATTGGACCTGAGTTTCATGAGCAAGAATATTTTATTGAAGAACTGAATATTATTGCAGATGAACTTAGAATAAAAATTAAATATGAATCAGTTTCTGATGCTGAGACTTTTATTATAGATAACCCAAATAGCTCAATTTCGATTGCTATAATTCCAAACCCTCAAGGAGTAGTCAATCTTGCTGAAAGAAAGTTAATACACAGTCTGGATGATGTACTTGTAGATAATAACCCAATTTTCAATCTATATCCAAATCACCTTATCTCTATTGTTTCTCATGAAGATAGTATTTACGGTGGGTGGACAAGGTTATTCCCAAATTCATTAATTTGGTATGACATTTCAAAATTTGAACAACATAATGTTAAATTTGATAGCTTTGAAACCTTACTTAAAGGTACAAAGAAAATTGCAGATAAAGGCATAAGCCCATGGTGTGCGAATTCAGAAAGCTCTGCTTCTACAGGATGGGTTCAAACTAACTGGATGGAAGATGTACTTTTAACAAAATACGGTCCAGAAGTATATGATGAATGGTCAAAGTTAAAAATTAATGCTTCCAATATAAAAATTTTCTTATCAATTAAACATATTGAAGATTTTATATTTTACGAAAACCACATATATAACGGTCCAGGCTCAATAATAAATAAAGAGTTTAGAAATCTCCCTAAGGTATTGTTAGATGATTCAACAGAGTGCTTTATGTCTTGGAGTGGACATTATTTTAGATANTATATTCCTGAGGATTATCAATACTTAAAAGACTTTGCNGTAACTAANGTACCAAAAATAAATTTTGAAAATTCTGTGGTAGGCATTGGAGACAANATAGTTTTGANAAAAGANAATGAATTATCAAAGNAAGTCATTTCTAAAATTCTTTCAAAAAATTTTGGTGAAANTTGGTCGTCTTACCAAGACACAGAATTTATATCNGCNAATCAAAATTTTAATAAACAAATAATAAATAATGAATTAACNAANTATGAGTATTCAATTGTTCATGATGCATTACAAAAAGACTTATTCAGATATGATGCTTCAGAAATTATGGCTAGACGTATNGGTTCAAATTTGTTGTGGGAGCTATTTAAAGAATATATTAGAGAAGGTCCTCAAAANTTAGTTAAACTTCTAAACCAACTTGATAAAGAAATTTAAGTTATAGCCATCCCAGTTTCAGGATCAAAATAATGCAATTTTGTTGGATCAATTGCGAGGTTTATGTTTTGTCCTTCTTCTATAGTCGCATTTGGATTAATTCTTGCAATGAATTTTGTCTGTGTTCCTAATACTGAAATATCTTCACCTTCATCAGCTAAAATTTCTTCAATAGCTTCAGTTTGTACAGGTTTTATATCTTTGAAAAAATGAATGTAAGTATCTGAACCAAGTTGTTCTAAAAGAGATACATCAATATTTATCTCTTCTGTAAACTCTTTTTTGTTTGCATACACGGAATCTTCAAATGCTTCTGGTCTTATTCCAAGAACAATNTCTTTTCCTTCATACTCTTTTAAGGCCTCAGGAGCATCTTTAGCCAAAATTTTATCGTTACCAAAAATCAATGTCGTTCCTTTTGCGGATGTTTTGATGTCTGCATATACAAAGTTCATAGCTGGACTTCCTATAAATCCCGCTACAAAAATATTTTTTGGATATAAATAAATTTCTCTTGGTGTATCTATTTGTTGGAGAACACCTTTTCTTATAACCGCAACACGATCACCCATAGTCATTGCCTCAACTTGGTCATGTGTAACATATAAGGTAGTAGTTTCAAGTTGTGAATGAAGCTGTCCTAATTCAGCTCTCATTTGAACACGNAATTTAGCATCTAGATTAGATAACGGTTCGTCCATTAAAAATGCTTGTGGGTTTCTCACAATTGCTCTTCCCATAGCAACTCTTTGTCTCTGACCACCAGATAAAGCCTTTGGTTTTCTTTCTAACAACTCGTCTATTTCTAAAGTTTTTGCTGCATCTTTAACTTTTTGGTCAATTTCATCTTTAGGTAACTTCCGAAGCTTAAGAGAAAAGGCCATGTTATCGTAAACAGACATATGAGGATATAAAGCATAGTTCTGAAAAACCATTGCTATATCACGATCTTTAGGTGCAATTTCGTTTACCACTTTATCAGCAATAGAAATTTCACCCTCAGTGATGTCTTCAAGTCCAGCAACCATCCTGAGAAGAGTTGTTTTACCACAGCCAGATGGACCAACTAGCACAACAAATTCACCATCATTAATTTCTATATTTACGTCTTCTAGAGCCCTAGTTCCGTTTGGATAAATTTTTCCAACATTATTAATATTTATTGCACCCATAATTTAATCTTTTATATTGTAGCTAATTAAAANTAAATTTAAAACCTATTTCAAATCTAATTATTTTTACTTCTTTACTAATCGACTTATAATATTTTTATGGTTCAAGTTCCTTACTCAAGAGTAACAACATTAAAAGATATCACCCCAGATGTGAATTCTTCAAAGTTTGTTATTTATTGGTGTATTGCATTTAAAAGAACAAAATATAATTTTGCACTGCAGCGTGCAGTCGAATGGGCTAATAAATTATCTCAGCCTTTAGTAATTTTAGAGCCATTAATTCTTGATTATCCAATGTCAAGTCTGAGATTCCATAAATTTATGATGGACGGAATGAAGGAAATCTCTGAAGCTGTTTCAAAAACAAAAGCTTATTATTATCCTTTTGTTGAAACAGAACCAAAACAGTCTGAAGGGCTTCTTATGGAGATTTCTAAGCAGGCGTCTGTAGTAATAACTGATGATTACCCAACTTACTTTGTTCCACAAATGACAGCCAAGGCATCCGGTGAGATACCTTCAAGATATGAGTTGGTCGATTCAAACGGACTAGTGCCGATAAGGCTCTCTGAAAAAGAGTATGTTCGTGCTCATGATTTTAGAAGATATCTACATAAAAATTTGGAAGATTTTATAGTTGAGACTCCATTGGAAAACCCATTAGATGAGCTAATTAAAGATTTTGATAATTCAATTATTTCTTCAGTAGAAAAAACCTGGAAACCTTTTGATTTTAAAAATATAGACATAGATGCATTTCTAGACCAATTGGCAATAGATAAATCTGTAAAAGTCAGTTCAATTAAAGGTGGATATTCAAATGCTTTACAAAGATTTAATGATTTTCTTTNTGATGGGTACAGTGACTATGCACAATATAGAAGTGATCCATCAAAGAAAGCAAGTAGCCAAATGTCACCTTACTTTCATTTTGGGCAAATTTCTACTCATGAAGTATTTGANAGATTAGTTGAACATGAGTCATGGTCACCTGAAAAAATTAATCCCACTTTAGTTGGGAGGAGAGAAGGTTGGTGGGGAGGATCACTCAATTTNGAAAGCTTTTTAGATGAATTAATTACTTGGCGTGAACTTGGATATCATACTTGCGTAAGACGTGCTAACTACAATCAATANTCAAGTTTGCCAGAGTGGGCAATTAAAACGCTTCATGAACATTCAAGCGATGAAAGGGAACATATCTATAGTCTTGAGCAGCTCACTTACTCCCAGACTCATGATGAAATTTGGAATGCAGCACAAAATCAACTCAGAGAACAAGGTGTAATTCAGAATTATCTCAGAATGTTATGGGGAAAAAAGATTTTAGAGTGGTCTCCAAATCCTCAAATTGCATTATCTTATATGATTACTTTAAATGACAGATATTCACTAGACGGACGAGATCCTAACTCTTACTCTGGAGTTTTTTGGATTTTGGGTAGATATGACAGAGCCTGGGGTCCAGAAAGAAAAATATACGGAAAAATAAGGTATATGACATCAGATTCAGCAGCTAGAAAGTTTAATTTAAAGCCATATTTAGAAAAATGGGGTAATTCTGAGGAATTTGCAGGTAGTAGTTCTATAAAATAAAGTTACATAATTTTAAAAAAAATTTTAAAAAAATATATCACAAATTCACAAACTAAATACAATTATTATGTGATTTATTTCACAAAGTATTTGAAAACAAAGGAGTAGGCTAAAATGGCTGAACTTACTTACAGACTCTTTATGGTGGCAACAGTGGGTATGCTCGCTGGTACAGTATTTTTACTTGCATCATCTAGAGAAGTAGATCCAAAACACAGAAGAGGAGTTTATATCTCCGCTCTTGTGACAGGAATAGCTTGGTATCATTACAACAAAATGACTGGCTCATGGGCTGGTGGTGATTATGATACTGGGTTAAGATATGTCGACTGGATCCTAACAGTACCATTAATGTTTGTAGAGGTGCTTGCTGTNACATCTTCAGGTGCAGAGTATAACGANAAAGTTAGAAACTGGGGATTGGCTGCTGTCGTGATGATCGGTGGCGGTTATTATGGTGAAGTGTCTGCTGCAGGCAGTGATGCATACTGGGTTGGCTTCGTTGTAGCAATGGCTGCATACGCATACTTGATGAGAAATCTTCAAGCTGAAGGCGTNGGGCTAAAAGCTGCAGAAGCAGAACAGTTTGATAAAATCAAAAACCTTATACTTGTTGGTTGGATAATCTATCCATTAGGTTATTTAGCTCCAGTAGCAGGTGATTTTGATGCTATTAGAGAAGTTCTTTACACAATTGCTGACATTATTAATAAAGTTGGTCTTGGTGTATTGGTACTTGGAATGGCAAGAATCAAATCTGGAGAAAAAGTCTAAGACTTTTTACAATAGATATTTTATGATAGGCGGCAATGTCCGCCTATCATTTTTTTTGGGGTAAAATTTTATATGGACTTAATTGTTTTTTTTAATACTTTATTTGGCTTCTTCACTTTCGTTGCATGGGCCATAAGTGTTCTAATTCTGTATTTCATATTTACTAAAAAAAGATTTAGTAAATTAATCAACGATCAGTTTTATAATTTTGCAACCAGTGTTGCACTCTTCTGTTCAATTGGAAGTCTTGTGTATTCTGAAGTTGTCGGTTTTATTCCATGTANGTTTTGCTGGTANCANCGNTATCTTATGTATCCAATAGCTCTATTTTTAATNATAGGNTTATTTAATAAATCNGTAATTANAGCAGGATANNTNAGNGCNNTTGGNGCTGGTNTTGGTATCTATCATATATATNTACAAAATGGTGGAGGNGGNGGCGGCTCNTGTGCNATNGATGTTCCATGTAATTTAAAATATGTAGATATATTTGGATTTATAAGTATTCCCGTTATGGCAACTACAGGATTTTTAACAATATTCTTGTCATTGTTGTATTATGATATTTCGAGAAAGGAAACAGTTGAATAAAAACTTTATCATCGCAGGAGCAGTAGTTTTAGTAGTAGGTTTAGCTGTTGCTATTGGTGTTTCTTTAGTTGATGAGCCTTTAGATGGTAATTTGCCTGAAGGTGAGACAACAATTACTGGACAAGGTTTACCAGAATATGCTGGAGACAATGATGACAATGTTGCAAGAGGTCTTGATGCACCAATATTTTCAGGACCAAATGAAAATTCTGAGATTGTCTCGTTAGAGAAAAATGGTAACGCAAAAGTTCTTCTGTTTTTAGCTCACTGGTGTGGATTCTGTCAAAAAGAAGTTCCGATTGTACAAGAATATATAGATATCATTGGTATTCCACAAGGTGTAGAAATTATTGCTGTAGCTACATCAATTGATAGATCAAGAGACAACTATCCACCACATGACTGGCTCGAGAGAGAAGGCTGGTCTGAAACACAGGTTTATGATATTGATAGAGACATAGGTACAGCTTATGGTGTTAACTCTTTCCCGTACTGGGTATTTCTAGACAAAGATTTAAAGGTAGTTGCAAGAAGAACAGGTAACTTACCGCAAGATCAAGTAGGACAGCTGCTTATAGCTTTAGCTAATCAATAATTTTATAGCTTCACAAATAAAAATTACTTAGTAAAAACTGCTAAATAGACAAAATTAAATAGACCCATTCTCTCAATTTGAAGATCTATAAAAGTATCTTTTTTTAAATGATTTTCTGGTTGAGGATAAAAGTCTAGAGACTTATAAAGAAATCTATATTCTTTTAAATTAAATGTAAGAAGACCAATCAAATGAAGTACTTTGAATGTTCCAATTTTATGCAAAATCTTCAAGAAAGAGTTTTTAGGCCTTGTCATATCTAAAAGGATAAATTTTCCACCTGGCTTTAAGACTCTATGTACCTCTTCAAGAGCTTTATTCGTATCTGATACATTTCTCCATACGAAACTACAAAAAACATTATCAAAACTATTGTCCTCAAAAGGCAAGTTTTCAGCAGATCCTAGAACTTTATTTTCAAATGTATTTAACTCCAACATTTTTTTATCTGGATCTATAGCAGTAGTTTCATAATTAAGGAGCTGGTCAAAAGCAGCACCAGTTCCACTTCCTAAATCAAGGACTGAAGTTCCAATAAGATTATCTGCTGCTTTTTCTCTCCATGACTTATCAAAACCAAGCGTCAAAACAGTATTAATTAAATCGTAGAAATTATATATGTTTGAAAAGTTAGCTTTTTCAGACAATTACAAAATGTAAGCTACAGCTAAGAGAATTCCTGTTAAGAAATGAATTCCAATTGTGGATACGTTGACTAACAGAAGCTCATAGGGAACTTTTTGTCGATCAGCATTTGGATTATTCCACTTAATCATCCACTCATCAGCCATTTTGAAGGCTTTCCATACTAGCGCTAGGGGGATAAGCGCCATGAAGGCATACACAGTACCAAAATCTGTAAAGAAACTTAGTGCTCCAACCAGAGCTACTGCAACAAAAGCCTCAATCATAAACTGTTTGTACAACCTAAGTGGTTTTTCAAGTTTCATCCACTCACCTTTTTCTGCAGTCCTTACTACCCAGGTGTTTTTTCCTACAGCTGCATCTGAAGGTGCGTCCTGGAATTGATTAATCCACACAATCAACATTACAAGAATTGCAATTGGCACAGATGCAATCAATGCTTCTATCCAGTTCCAATTAGAGACTACATTTTCATGAATAGATGCTGTAAGAACATAATGTGCTCCCATTACCATTACAGGGCCAAAACCTAATGCAATTGCTATCTCTCCAAATCCTTTATAGCCTAATCGGACGGGATCTCCTGTATAACCAAGAGCTAAAAATGTTCCTATAATACCAGTCCATAAAATAGGAGTATTTCCAAAAAATGAACCACTAACTTGTTGGTTAAGATATAAACCAATAGCTACGGTACCTGCAATACTCACAAGTGCTGTGATTAAGACTTGTCCAGGTGTCATTAAGCCAACTTGTATCACTCTACTTCCACCATTAAAGGGACTTGGTACTTTGTTTATTTCGTCTGCGTTAGAAGTATGATCAAAATAATCATTTGATGCATTTGTAGCAACTTGAGCTAGAGAAGCACCTCCTAAAACTAACCAAAACATTCTCCATGACCATGAAGAGTCTAACCCAGCGTCTTTCAAATCATTCCACGCAACTGCAGCTCCAATAAAGATTGGTGCAAATGTTGCTGTTAGGAATGGAGCTCTAATTGTCCTAAGCCAAAGTCCTATTCGTTTGAGACCAAGTTTAAAAGCCATTTTGACAGCAGAAGTTTTATTTCCTGGAATTGTCTTCCATTGGAATTGTTCTTCTTCATAAAAATTTACATATTTTATTGTTGTAGGTTTTACTTTGTAATAACCAACTACATCATTTTTGATTAAAAATTCGTCTTCCATATATTCTTTGAAAGCGTCAGTAGTTTTAAGAACTAGCTCATAAGCTCTTTTTTTCTCATCTTCATCTTTTATTTTGTAACATTCTCCGTCAATTTGAAGACCTTCAATTCCTTCTTGGCCTTTAGGCCATATGACAACATGAACACGAGGATTCAATCTAATCTGCTCTGCTTTACGAGTAGGGTGGAAGGTAAAGAAAACTAAATCTTCTCCATCTCTACTAAAAAATACAGAAGCTCCTGAAGAGTTCCCACCAACACTGGTAGCAATGAACATGCGATCAGCTGAATCTAATACATTTTCTATTTTGCTATCTAACACATCAACCATAAGTTGAACGATAATACGCTTGTGAAATAATGCACAAAGTATTGTTAGAATATTTTTAAATTTTTAACCCATTTAATATTGATTAATATGTTTAAAGTCTTTAAAACACCGGAATTTAAAAAAGCGTTAAATTTCTACAAAGCAGAGATCATAGAAAATAAAAGAAATTTTATAATTGCTATGTCATCAGCAGTTTTGTGGTGTTTTCTTGTAGTTGTTCAACCATATTTAATAAAAATAATTATTGATGATGGAATTGTTACAGGAAACCAAAGAAATCTTATTGTTTTAATTTCATTTATGGTTTTGGCAGGATACTCAAGAGCGATTTCCATTGGTACAAGAAGATACTTTGGCATGCATGTCTCATATAACGTTGAAGCAGGAATAAGGAATAAAATTTTTACTCACATGCAAAAGTTAGCATTTAATTATCATGATAAGGTTCCTACGGGTGAACTAATGGCTCGAGCATCAAGTGATGCGTCACAGGTAAGACTTGCTTTTGCAATTGCCCCACTTGCTACAGCAAATATATTTTTGCTATTAATCCTCAGTATTACTCTTTTAACTCTTAGTCTTCCATTAGGAGCGATTGTGATACTATCTATCCCATTGGTACTTTGGCTAGCATCGAATTTTTCTTCAAAAGCATCTAAGAACTCTTTGAGTTCTAGAACAGACATTTCTTCAAAAACGCCTAATATTTCTTCTGTTGTCATTTTTGCCATTATTCCTCCTCTTTACTAATTTCTTCG